>Ga0070744_10000425_pt1 | contig 12175 bp, 12 predicted proteins | sample ColrivemetaGS535_FD_74188 | JGI IMG/M metagenome (GOLD analysis project Ga0070744, IMG submission 74188) | Estuarine microbial communities from the Columbia River estuary, USA - metaG S.535 | ecosystem: Environmental > Aquatic > Marine > Intertidal zone > Estuary | place: USA: Columbia River...
CCTATTCATAGAAAAATCTATCAATGCAAGTTTTGAATTGATACAAAATCCGCCACTTGAAAATCTTCTCGATTTTGGAAAATTTTTATGGAAGGAAAAAATGACATTCAACTAATGCTAAGCCAATGAAAACCATCGACAGTATTCCAACTTCAAAAATTGAAAGAGCCGCCAAAATTTTACAAACTGGCGCTAAAGTCGGTGTTAATTACTTAAAATTCTATGTAGACAAAGTAACTACAAGTGCTGAACAAGCAAAAGATAATTTAGACGAATCGAATGCCGAGGATATATACAACGGACTAAAACAACTGAAAGGAAGTGCTTTAAAAGCTGCTCAAATGATGAGTATGGACAAAAGTATTCTTCCTAGAGCTTTTGTAGAAAAATTTTCATTGGCTCAGTTTTCGGTTCCTCCATTGTCACCTCCATTGGTTGAGAAAACCTTTAAAAAATATTTCGGGAAAGGTCCCAACGAGATGTATGATACCTTTGATTTTAATGCCGTTAATGCAGCGAGTATTGGCCAGGTTCACAAAGCTACCTTAAATGGAAAAAGTTTAGCGGTAAAAATTCAATACCCGGGTGTTGCTCAAAGTATTTCTTCCGACTTAAGTTTGATAAAACCAGCGGCGCTTCGAATGTTAAACATGAAAGCCAGCGAATCAGAGATCTATTTCAAGGAGGTAGAAAGTAAATTGTTGGAAGAAACCGATTACCTAAAAGAGATTCAGCAAAGTGATTTTATAGTAAAATCTTGCCAGCATTTGCTCAACTTGAAATTCCCTCGTTACTATCAAGAACTATCCAATCAAAAAGTGATTACTATGGACTGGATGGAAGGCTTGCATCTATCGGAATTTGTAAAGGTGAATCACGACAAAAATTTATCGAATATCCTTTCTCAAGCATTGTGGGATTTCTATATGTTTCAAATTCATCAATTAAAACAATTTCATGCCGACCCCCATCCAGGAAATTTTTTAATCTCAACAGATCATCAATTAATTGCCATTGATTTTGGTTGTATTAAATCTATTCCACAAGAATTTTACAATCCGTTTTTTGACTTGGCACAAAAGGAAAACATTGATAATCCTGCGGTTTTTCGTGAAAAACTAATTGAACTAGAAATATTATTTCCGCAAGATAAACCAGAAGATGTAGAATATTTCACTTCTCTATTTCATGAATTATTGAGTTTGTTTACGCGACCATTCCACAAAGAAACATTTGATTTTTCTGATGAAAGTTTCTTTGAGGAGATTACTTTGCTGGGACAGAAATATGCGAAAAGCAATGAGCTTAAAAAAATGAATGCCGCCAGAGGTTCAAGGCATTTTATCTACATGAACAGAACGTTTTTCGGATTGTACAATTTGATGTTCGACTTGAAAGGCGAAAAGGTGGTGATCAATAATTATAAAAAATACATTTAATACTACGCGAAGATTTCACTGCACTTGATATAAATCATTCCACGTGTTGATAAAGATATGGACTTGCCAATTGTGCTTTCGGTACATTTAGGCTATTAAACCAGCAGAAGTCATTTCTCCTTGCCTTTTAGCGCAACACTATAAAATGAAAACAAAAAGAATAATTGGTCCATATCTAGTCGCGAGTTTCCTGCTTCTTATGGGCTGTAACAACAACAAAGAAACAACAACACCTACCAGATCAAATATAACGGAAAGTGTATATGCTTCGGGAATTGTAAAAAGTGAAAATCAGTATGAAGTATTCGCGCAAATTAACGGTAAAGTTGAAACGATATTTGTAAAAGAAGGCGATTTTGTAAAAAAGGGTCAAGCTCTAATTCAGCTAGAAAATGTAAATACTAAATTGTCGGCAGCCAATGCCGCAATTACTGCATTAGCCAACGACTACCAACGAAACAATGAAAAGTTGATTGATGCAAAAAATGCCATTGAGCTGGCAAAAAACAGGTTAACAAATGATTCGTTATCGCTAGCAAGACAACAAGAGTTGTGGAGTAAAAACATAGGATCAAAAGTTGAACTAGAGCAAAAAGAACTAAATTTTGAAAATGCTAAAGTCAATTTAAAAAAATCAGAAGTAGCCTACAAAGACCTGAAAAGACAGTTAAAATTAACATCCGAGCAAAGCAAAAACAATCTGCAAATCGCTCAATCGGCAAAAGACAATCTCATCATTAAAAGTGAAGTAGAAGGTTACATCTACAAAATAAATGTAAAGCAAGGAGAATTGGCCACTGCAATTGAACCCATAGCGATTGTGGGTAAGAAAAATTTCATTGTAGAGTTCAATGTAGACGAATTTGATATTGTGAAAATCGAAAAAGGACAGAAGGTGATTATAAGAATGGACAGTTATAAAAACCAAATTTTTGAAGCAAAAATCAACTTTATATCTCCCATGATGGACAAACAAACAAGGTCTTTTAGAGTGGAGGCTTTTTTCAATCGGGGTCAGTGGAATTGGATAAAGTACAAAGTTTCGTAAGCATCGCTACTTGTCGGAAATTACTAAAAAAACCCAGCACCTATGTTAGTGATATTCAAATCAAACTAAAAGACATGAATCAAGCGCCAGCAATGGCCAAAGAGTATGCTTCTCTATTTAAAATCGACGCCGAAGACATACAAACAGCGAACGCGCAATTTGAAACAGGAAGCAGTGCCCGAACAATTATTTCTTTTGCTGTTGGCATAGTGCTGTTAATCGTTGCGGGATTTGGTATTTACAACATTCTAAACATGATGATTTATGAAAAAATGGACACCATTGCGATTCTAAAAGCTACTGGTTATTCTGGAGCTGACATAAAGAAAATTTTTATTGCCATTTCATTAAGTATTGGCATTGCTGGAGCCATTGCTGGAGTATCATTAGGTTTACTTTTTTCCCTCTTAATAGACAATATACCCTTCCACTCTGCTGCCTTACCAACTGTGAAGACCTACCCCGTAGATTATGGAATACATTACTATGCTATTGCTGTAATTTTTGCCGTGGCTACCACCTATTTTGCAGGATGGTTTCCTTCGCGAAAAGCTAGTGTTGTAGATCCTGTTGAAATCATTAGAGGAAAATAAAATGGAGAATAAAATTATATTGGAGGCAAGATCATTGGTTAAGTCATTTCACGACCCCGCAAATACTGATGTTTTAAAAAATCTTTCCTTTACCATCAACAGAGGCGAGTTTGTATCCATAACAGGTAAATCGGGATGTGGAAAATCAACTTTGCTCTATATTCTTTCCACAATGGATTCCGATTACAAAGGAGAATTGTGGATAGACAATGAATTGATGAGCAACAAAACAGAAACAGAATTGGCCTTGGTTAGAAACAAGAAAATCGGATTCGTATTTCAATTTCATTATTTGCTTAACGAATTTAGTGTTTTAAGAAATGTAATGATTCCAGGTTTCAAAGCAGCTACACTCTCAGAAAAAGAACTGGAACACAACGCCTATGAGCTGCTAAAAAAATTAGGGATAGAGCAACTCGCCACTAAAATGGCGAATCAAATTTCGGGCGGAGAAAAACAAAGGGTAGCCATTGCCCGTGCAATGATTAACGACCCGCTTATTTTAATGTGCGATGAGCCTACAGGTAACCTCGACAATAAAAACACCAATATTGTTTTCGACATCTTCAATGAATTGGTAAATAGCTTCAATAAAACATTATTGGTGGTAACACACGACCAACATTTTGCCGAAAAAACCCAACGCAACATCATCATGGAAGATGGAAGGATAGTGGGTGGGTAAAATTTTGGTTTCACAGATAAACGCAGAAAGTAAATTTGCGAAAATCTGCGTAATTTGCGCGACATTAAATCTCTAAAATGACCAAACCCGGCCTATACCGTCACTACAAAAACAAACTTTACAAAGTTATTGATGTAGCAACACACTCAGAAACTCTTGAAACTCACGTTGTTTATCAACCTCTTTATGGCGAAGAGAAATTATGGATTCGCCCAGAAAAAATGTTTAATGAAGAAGTGGAAGTGGATGGTAAAATGGTGAAGAGATTTGAGTTTGTTGAAGAGAAATAATCAAGCAAAGCCTTCCTCACACACTCACGCTGTTTCTTTATGGCGACCGTTTCCTAACGGGTGACTAACCTACTGCGGCAATTGTATTGCCTCTGATTTGGTGGGCTAAAAAAATTAAATGTGAAATTGACAATAATATACTAACAGCAAATGAGCTGTATTTGCATGTGCAGAAGAGGAATTATTAAAACGATTTTAATACAAAAAACCGAAAGTCCAAAGAGGAATTGATTTCTCAGCTAAAGTAAAATCAACATCATCTAAAACTCGATAGGCGTTTTTTAAATTTTCAATTTGTTTTGTGCCTTTATTTTTTCCACCAATTTCTATTACCCATTTATCGTCAACAATAAAATCAGCATTTTTATGTTGGCTTACCTTATGGTTTATACTCAATTGGTTCATAAAAAAAGTTTCTCGCAAATTTCCTTTATCAGGAATACCTTCCGATAGTGCATAAGCCAAGTTGGTATTTTCTAAATAAATTTTTTCAGGTTTCTGTAAAACTGAAACACTTATTCCTGTGGAATAAAGCAATTTAATAAGCTTAGCCTGTTCCAAGAAGTGCAAATAATTGATGATGCTGTTTCGATGAATCTGACTCTTTTCAGCAAGAGAAGAAATATTAGGTTTGAATGGAACATTTACAGAGAGTATATAAAGCAATTGTAACATCTTTTTTGCATTACGAATATCAAAGTCATGTAATTCCGCCATATCATACTCTACAATCATTCTAATCATTTGCTTCACCCTGTCATGAAAACCCTCTTCATCTTCTTTAAAGAAAGGATAATACCCCCCACTTAAATAACTTTGAAAATGCTGCAAAGGTTTAAATGATTTTGGCAGTTTAGATTTCCATTGATTTTTTGGTGATAATAAATCGTTTAATTCAATAACATCCATTTGAATTCCATGCGCGAAAGCCAAATACTCGCGGTACGAGAGGCCGGGCAGCTCATACATGCGCACCCTTCTGCTCAAATCTGCTTCCTCTCTGGCAATATCGATAATCGACGAGCCAGTAAACGCAATTTGTAAATCGGCAAAATAATCATAGCTATTTTTTATATGCTTGGCCCAATCAGGGTATTTATGTACTTCATCTAAAAAAACAATTCGTCCTCCCTGCTTATAAAATGAAGTAATAATTTCTATCAACGATTTATTAGAAAAATACAAATCATCTAAAGACACATACATAGCTTCCGAGGGTGATTTACCCAGCTCCTTCAATCGTTGCAAAAGCAATGTAGTTTTACCTGTTCCTCTGGCACCCTTAATACCAATCAATCTATTTTTCCAATTGATAGAAGAATACAAACCTCTAAAAAAAGACGTTTGTACATTTTCTACCAAAACTTCCGATTTCTCTAAAAGATAACTCATTGCACATCTGTTTGTGCAAATATAATACTTTTTTGCACATTAGGATGTGCACTTTGTTGTTTTTATACAAACAAACCAAATTTGATTTGGGTTCAGGAATACCGCGTATCTTAGAAGTTTACGGTAAGAAATGCTTCTCCTTTTCCGAAAACTTTTTACGCATGATTCTTCCAAACACCCCCCAAGTCACCGACCAAGTTAGAAAGCTATTAATTGCTATGGATAGTAATTCATTAAGTGCTGCAGAAATAATGACAAAATTAAAACTTAACCACAGACCGAGCTTCAGAGAAAGCTACCTAAAGCCAGCGCTAGAACTCAAATTAATTGAAATGACTATTCCCGATAAGCCAAATAGTAGTTTGCAGAAATACAGGAGGGTGGGGTGAAATGCAAGTACCGCTAAAAATCAAAATATTTGGAATTCAATTTATGCAGCAAGAAAAAGTGGGGGTACTTACTCGTCATTAAAACAAGATCATGAGATTGTACCATAATTTTAATTGCGCACGCACTGTCTGCGCAATTGCAATAGTTCAGATGAAAATACCGTCTGTCACTCTTTATAGTCCATAGCGCAGGTCGCTACCGCTGCACGCCATTGGGAGAGCAAAGAGATATAATGAACCAGTTTTTCCCGATAAAATAAAACTGAAAATAAATTTGCTTTATGTTGTAATATTTTACAACTTTGTAGAAGTACACCAATAAAGTTAGGTCTTACTAATAAAGTACTTAATAATTTTAATGGGAACTGTTTATGAATTAAACCGAATCAGAATCTGTCTATATACGATAGAACATAATCCACCACATGTTCATGCGCTTTATTCGGAATATGAAGCATTAATAGAAATAAGTAGCGGGGAGGTTATCAGAGGGTATTTACCCAAGCCGCAACTTAAAAAGGTAAAGGAGTGGATTAGTGATGAGCAAGTGAAGGAATCATTGATAGAAAAATTTTATTATATGAATCCTACATTAAGAAGAGGATAGAAACAAATAATTAGTTGGAGAAAAATTAAAGTGATATGAAAACAAAATGGAAATCAAAAAGAAAATTACCGAAGATACTAAAGATAAATAGTGTCAAGGGGTTCGTTATTTCGGTGTTGTTTAGTGATGGGCATAGCCGTGTGATTGATTTTGAAAAAGTTTTTCGTGAAGCTAAAGTTTCTAAAAAAAGTCGTGAGTATAAATTGCTCGACCCTATAGAATTTAAGAAAGTGAAATTGGAAAACTTCACTCTTACATGGTCGAATGTGAAATTTGAAATGGATGGTTTTGATGGAAAGAAACTTGTTCTACCCTATCAAATAGGAGCTGATACTCTTTATGAATTTAGTGAGCCCGATGAAGTAAGGGAAAGTCTTTCGGTGGGAACATTGATTAAAAAAGAAAGAAAAAAAGCTGGTTTAACTCAAGAAGAACTTGCTGAGCGAATTGGTTCGGATAAATTTTATATTTCTAAAGTGGAATCGGATATGTTTAAGATAGAGATAGCAACCCTTAGAAAAATTATCGAAGGAGGTCTTCATAAAAGACTGCAAATCGTTATTCGATAAGGATTTTAGCATTATTTAGCACTAAGCCTGGGAAACAGGGGACAGATGATATGTGGTTTAGATCACAAAGATTAAAAGACATGGTTAAACGCTATCAATCAGTTCTTTTAGGTGGGTCAATTTGCCCCGGAATTACTCCCCTAAGGGTGGGTCAACTTAGCCCGGAATATCTGTGTTTTTCAAAAATTCCAATTACACTAAAGGGTGGGTCAACTTCCGCAGGAATACCTGGGTCACGTTGAAATGGAATGGGTGGGTCAACATACCCCGGAATCTACATTTGGGCTCAGGAATACCACGTATCTTAGAAGTTTACGATAAGAAATGCTTCTCTTTTTACGATAACTTTTTACGCATGATTCTTCCAAACACCCCCCAAGTTACTTCACCTATTTCCAAACTGTTGGAGGTATTGAACGGGGAAATGAGTCGACAAGAACTCCAGTTACAATTAAAACTAAAAGACAAAAAACATTTCAAAAAATTATATTTAATTCCAGCGCTAGAACTCAAATTAATTGAAATGACTATTCCCGAAAAACCAAATAGTAGTTTGCAGAAATATAGGAGGGTTGGGTGAGGAGGGTTTATGATAAAACCGCAAGGAAAACACCTATCACCTTTAAATCACTCAGATCGTCACCATTTAAAACTATTGGTTTGAAGTTGGGATTGTTCGATTTAGGGCTCAGAATAATTGAAGTGTGCTTCCAATTTTCTTCAGTGACTTCCTTTTTACTTTGATACATTTTTACTGTAAAACCTGAACCAAAATCTGAGTCTTGAATATTAGTATGTTGAACTAATACAATTTTCCCATCCCTAGAGCCACCTGGATCTTTTCTAAATAAGCACCAAGAGTTATTTGGTATTACTTGATTCATTGACTCTCCGGTGATTTTGCAAACAAAATAATCACGAGAATATTTATATGATTTAGGTAATTCAATCCATTCCGTTTCAGAATTATTTTGTAATTCGCTAAAATCTCCTGCAGCAACTTTGATGTCATAAAGCGGTACACAATTAACATAAGGATTGATTTCATCTATAGGCAATATTCTAAACGGATGTGCATTTTCGGTAATTGTAGAAATTTTAACTTCAGCTTCAGATGTATTGGTAACTATGTTTTTATTGCTGGTTAAATATTCATAGATAGAATCTTCGACGGGATAATTCATTGAAAATTTAACCTTCACTACGGGTACATTTTTACCAGCATCATCAGAAATTGCTGTTTGCTCAAAACTATTATCTATTGGTGTGACGTCACCCATAAAATAAAATTCTGTTCCTTCATCATTACTCTTTTTTATAAAAAGAGGTAGGCGCAATCCTCTTTTGAAATTCATTATAGCTTGCACATCTGGACTTTGCAATGTTCTTTTTGACTTAGACATCCATTCAAACTCAGAATTAGAAACAAAACCATCTTCATATTTCGTTGAGCTTGAAATACTTTCATCTTTATGGTAATTTACAAAAATCGGACAATTACTCCTACCCATGCTAATCATATAACCACCAACACTGTGAGCTAATGGATTACTATCCCAATTTAATATCCTAAAAACATCTTTTCGTGAGTATTTTCGATATAAAACAAAACCATCAATGAATTTATTCTTTACGAATAAATTATTAAATGTGCGTATCGAATAATCTACGTTATCCGATAGAAAATCTTGAAAGAATGTATTTGCAAGTAACTTTGTGAAAGACTCGTGTTTAATGATTAAGTGACCTTCTATTGTCAAAATATTAATTCCATATTTCAGACTTGCTGAGATAAGTTTCTTGTTATGAAGCTCTGTGACAAATTTGAAATTTAAATTATTGACACAGGAATTAATTGTCTCGTTAGAAATCGAATAGCCATACTCATGCTTGATTTGAAATTGAAAATCTTTAATATTCAAAGAATGATTATTAAGTAGATGCTTTAATATCAGACTTTCTTCAACTCGTTTTGAATTATTGATTTCATTCGCAAAAAGCTCAAGAAGTTTTATTCCCGAAGCATCTAAGATCCCCTTCATTGAATCTTCTACAGCAGCAACAAAATTGAAATATGATTTTGAGTAATTTACATATAGTTGAGGATCACGTGAACCATGCTCAATAAAATCTATCATCATGGGAATTCGACCCAACTTAAATTTCAATAAGCGATAATCCTCAACTAAATCTTTTTTCAATTGCATGTTTGCCGAATCAATTGCTTCAAAAATTCTATCGCGTGATATTCTATCAAAATTAATTGTTGATGTGCCGGGAATCAACGAACTACCACTTGACATAAATTTTCTTAAGGAATCTTTGTTGTAAGAGGTATCTCCATACAAAGCAATAGGAACTAAAAAATTGTTTTTGTAATTGCCTATAAAGTCAATTACAGTCAGGTAATCTTTGTTCTCAAGCTTTCTTAAACCTCTGCCTAATTGCTGCACAAATACAATTGCTGACTGAGTAGGCCTAAGCATGATAACCTGATTTACAGCAGGTATATCGATACCTTCGTTAAAAATATCTTTTGTGAAAATATAATCAAATTTTTGCTCTTCATCATCAGATTCTAATCGCGTGATTGCCTCAACTCTCTCCGCTTCGTTATTCTGTGCGCTAAGCGAAACCGTGCTATATCCGCGCTTATTAAATCCATCTGAAAGCACTTTACATTCTTCTACGGTAGAGCAAAATACTAATCCACGAATTTTTCCATTGTCACAGCCATAAATTTTCGCTTTTTCAATAATTCGATTTAGTCTTTCATTTGAAGTAAGTAAATTGAAATCTGCATTTTCTTCAAGCTCCCTTCCATCAATACTAATATCAGTAACACCATAATAATGAAAAGGGCTTAATATATTTTCGTCTAGCGCTCGATGCAGGCGTATTTCGTAAGCAATATTGTAATCAAATAATTTGAAAATATCTAACCCATCGGTTCTTTCGGGAGTAGCTGTCATCCCCAATAAAAAATTAGGAGTAAAATGATCAAGTATCTTTTGATAAGAATCTGCCCCAGCTCTGTGAGTTTCATCTATAACAATATACTCAAAGTGATTTGGATCGAATTGCTTTAAATTTTCTTCCTTCGAAATTGTTTGAACAGTAGAGAATATAAAATCGGCCTCTAATTCCTTGCGATCTCCTGAGTATATCCCCATTGTTCTGGAATTACCAAAAAGCATTTTGTATGAGCGCATAGAAGCATTCGCGATGTTTAACCTATGCACTACAAATAAAAATTTCCTAGGATTAACTTTCTGAGTATCGAATGCAGATAAAAAAGTTTTGCCAGTTCCTGTTGCTGATATCAAAAGTGCTTTAGTTTTACCCTGAGATCTTAATAACTGAATATTAGCTAACGCCTCGATCTGCATGGAATTTGGTGCTATTTGCTTTGGATTAGAAAAGACTAATTCTTGTTTAAGCAATTTCGAATAGTCAATTTGCTTTTTATACAACAACTCGTAAGATTCAATAAAAGCGATATCAACAACTACAGCTTTTTCGAATTCGTTTGTAAATTCCTTTATAGCATTGAAAATAATATAACTAACTGGCGTGGCAGTTATTTTTAAATTCCACTCAATATTAGAACAAAGAGCTGATGCTGTTAGATTACTGCTGCCAATAATTAAATCATAAACTTCACCATTCTTAAACAGATAACCTTTAGAGTGAAAATCGCTATCTCTAGCTATTTTAAGTTCTATGTTTTTAAATTGTAAAAGCCTCTTTAATGCTTCTGGTTGGGTGAAGTTCAAATACTGAGACACCAGTATTTTTCCCCTCACGTTCCGATTTTCTAAATCAATTAAGGTGTTGATTAACGTTGCTATACCACTGGTAGTAACAAAAGCAACAGAAAACCAAAACTCTTCACAATGATTTAATTCCTTAATAATTGTAGTTAATACTTTTTTGCCTTCATTCCTGTCATTTACCAGTAGTTGCGGCAAAAATTGCTTGTGAGAAGGGAGAGATTGATCTATAAACCCTGCTTGTAAACTGTGCGATAATTTAATTCTTGTTGTATCCATTTTAACTGCGCATCAGCTTTTGAACTATCGGCACATCAGCAGCAGCCCAATCCAAGCTCTCAAGTTCACTTTTATCTAACCATTTAAAAGCAATATGTTCTGTTAATGTCACCTTGGCATCTTTACATTTACAAATAAAACTATGCATCGTGATAATGAAATCAGGGTACTGGTGTGTTACGGTTAAAAAATCCTCTTCAACATCAATCAACATTTTTAATTCTTCAGAAATTTCTCTTTTGATAGATTCTTCTCTTTTTTCACCTACTTCCATCTTACCTCCTGGAAATTCATACTTTCTAGAAATGTAATCCAATTTACTTTCCCCGCGCTGAACACAGAGAATCTTGTTATCATTAACTATAATAGCTGCTACTACTTCAATGTGCTTCATTTAATACTTATTAGAATTACACCTTACAATTGCAATCATACTTCAACAATAATAATGATACCGCGTTATTTTACCTAAACAGCAACGCTTCTTTTATCAACATTTTCAACTATTTATGAAGTGCATGGAAATAACAATAAACACAAAGCAATTTTCTATTTTCTTTCTTTTAAACCAGACATCCCTTATATTTGAGTAAACAAATGATGTGTTATGAAAGTACTTTTAGACATAAAAGACAGTAAAGTTGACTTTGTTATGGAGTTGTTGGGCAGCTTATCTTTCGTTAAAGCAGAGCCATTGACTGCAAAAAAAAGCGACACGCTTAAAGGGCTTAAAAAAGCCGTAGAAGAAGTTAATCTTATTAAGGCAGGAAAGAAAAAATCTGTTTCTTTAAATAGCTTTTTAGATGGTTTATAACATTGAAACCATTGAGAATTTCCGCAAGGAAGCCAAAAAACTACTCAAGAAATATCCATCACTAAAAAATGAATTATTTGAATTGGGTAAGGAGCTTTCTTTAAATCCGACAGAAGGAACTTCTCTTGGCAATCATTGTTATAAAATAAGATTGTCTGTTGCTTCTAAGGGAAAAGGGAAGTCGGGAGGAGCAAGGGTCATTACCCATGTATATGTTGCAAACAAAACCGTGTTTTTGCTTTCAATTTATGATAAATCAGAACAATCCAATATTTCAGATAAAGAGTTGAAAAAATT
>Ga0070744_10000426_pt1 | contig 12157 bp, 5 predicted proteins | sample ColrivemetaGS535_FD_74188 | JGI IMG/M metagenome (GOLD analysis project Ga0070744, IMG submission 74188) | Estuarine microbial communities from the Columbia River estuary, USA - metaG S.535 | ecosystem: Environmental > Aquatic > Marine > Intertidal zone > Estuary | place: USA: Columbia River...
CCGGAATGCTTACGAAGGCTTCACCTATTCGCACGCGAGCATTATGTATAATGCCTTAAATGAGGGCTTGACGGACCAATTGTGCATCGTCGGATTACGCGATTACTGCCACGCGGAAGCTACCATGATTGAAAAGGACCAGCGCATCACTGTGCATACCGACAGGGCAATGAACCAGCAACTTTTTGCGGGGAGTAATTGGGCTGCCGTAAGCGCAACGATTGTCGCGGACTTGCCACAGCATGTGTATTTAAGTGTGGATATAGACGGGCTTGATCCTTCCCTCTGTCCCGGAACGGGTACGCCAGTTCCCGGGGGGTTATCAATGGCCCAATTTCTTCACCTCATTGATGCCGTTCTCGCCTCTGGTCGTAAAATAATTGGCGCCGATTTAGTCGAGGTAGTTCCTGGTGAAAATCAATGGGATGCCAATGTTGGTGCTCGTGTATTATATGCCTTATCCCACCGCCTTTCCTAGTCGCATATTCGCCTAAAACCACGTACCTTTGTTGAAATTATTTTAAGCACATTGCTATGAAATTCGGTGTAATCACCTTCCCAGGGTCAAACTGTGACCAAGACATGATATATGTACTCGGAACCATTATGGGGCATGAAACGGTCAACTTATGGCACAAAGACACGGACCTTCAGGGCGTGGATTGTGTAGTGTTGCCGGGCGGGTTCTCCTATGGAGATTACCTCCGTTCTGGGGCCATCGCAAAAATGAGTCCGATCATGGGCAGTGTAGTTGAATTTGCAAATAACGGCGGCTACGTTTTGGGCGTCTGTAATGGGTTCCAAATCCTTACAGAAAGTGGATTGTTGCCTGGTGCGCTCCGTCACAACGATAGTCACAAGTTCATTTGTAAAAACGTATTCATCAAACCCGTTTCTAAATCGGCAGGTATAAGTGCTGACCTAGATCATACGCGCGGTTATAAAATCCCAATCGCCCACGGTGAGGGGAATTATTATTGTTCGCAAGAGACGCTCGCAGAATTAAAAGCGAACGACCAGATTCTTTTCCAATACAGCACTGCTGAAGGTGAAGTTGGCCCTGCCGTTAACCCTAACGGCGCGCTAGAGAACATTGCAGGCGTTTCTAACGCAGCAAAAAATGTTTTCGGCATGATGCCTCACCCCGAACGCGCAGCAGATGCAGAGCTCAAGAATGAGGACGGATTGGAATTATTTAAAAGCATGATTGCACACATGGTTGTCGCGTAATCGTTACAAAATTTTAAGCATAAAAAACCCCCCGGAGCTGTCGCTCCGGGGGTTTTTGTCTTATCGCAATGCCGTTGCTTAGTGCAGCACTATTGCTTCATTCTCTATACCTGAATCGGTTATAATCTGGAGTACATAAGTGCCGCGCGCCCAATTCTCTACATCAAGATTGGCTTCACCGCTTATTGTTCCCTTGTACACCAATCGGCCTGCAGCATCCAATAACCGAACGTCTGCCGATCCTTCAATTCTGATAGTCAAAACTTTTTGCGCCGGATTTGGATAGACACTCCATCCCGAAGTTAACGCCTCACCGAATCCTATATTCACCACGCTATACACATCCGACACATTCGAACATAGAATGTTGGAGAAAATTCGAACATAATAATCCCCGTTCGATTGTGGCAAGAAGGTCGCGCCAGTTGCTCCGCTGATGGGATCCATATTCGCGTCTAACCATTCATAGGTAAATGTTCCTGCTGGTGTAGCCGCTTCTAACTCACCCGTCGTGTTTTGCGATACGGTAGGCTTACCGGGCGCAGGTTGTACACTGATCGCACGTTGCTTCGTCTTAGAACAGCCTGTAGTTGCATCAGTGTAGGTATAATACACCCAGTGAGACCCCACGCCCGCTGTTGACGGATAGATGCTGTCATTAACAATTCCGGAACCGCTGTATACGCCACCCAAAGGCTGCCCTCCTGAAAGCAACTGCGGTCCGTCCAATTCACACACATACCCTTGTGACCCAAGCGTTACGGTAGGTAAACTGTTTACCGTCAAGGTTAATGAATCGGCTACGGAAGGATTGGCAACACAATCGTCCGAACTTAACATTTCTACTTTAAGTACATCGTTGTTCACGAAGGTTCCGCTATACGTGAATGTATTGCTCGATACCACAGTACCGTTGAGTATCCAATTAATGGTTGGATTCAAACCTCCATTCGTTGGTGTTGCGGTAAATGTTGCACTATCTCCATTACATAAGGTTGTAGAACCCGAGGTCGTTAAAATTATGTCCGCGACTGGAGCGCTGACGATCGTAACGTAGTTAGGCATCACCACGGAATCTACCCCTGCGGCATTTGATACTACCAGTTTTACATCATATGTTCCAGGCGTAGAATAGGTCACCACTGGATTTGCTGAAGTACTTGTGCTTGGTGTACCGCCCTGGAACGACCACAAGCGGGCCGATGCTGTAGGTGCAGTATAGTCATAAAACTGAAGGGCCTTTCCTGTACAGCCTGCAGTATCGCCCGTGAAAGCAGCTACAGGTGGTAATTGTGCTTGTCCAGAAATATTGATGTTATCTAAATAGATGTTATTTCCATAGCCATTTACAGCTACAAATTTTATGCGAACGCCAGACGAACCGCTGTACGCATCTAAATCAATGGTTGGACAACTTACGGAAGAAGAACCGTGGCACCAATACGTAGAATCGGCGGGTACAAAGGCGGATGTTACTGCCCCCGCAGTAGTAAAGCTCGCCTCTGATCCGTCATAGCCTGCTACTAAATCCCAAGTTGATCCACAATCATCGCTTACATATACCTTCAAACTATCTTTATAACCACTAGAGTAGTAAGCCGATGCATATTCGAATTCAAGGTTGATTAATGTATCGTTTGAAAAATCGAGTGAGGGACTAATCAATTCGTCCAGCGCTCCCGTACTGCTGTAAGAATAATGGTTCACCGTCATAGCCGTATTTCCTGGACTCGTACCGTTTACTGCAGCAGAAGCCCATGTAATGCCCGCATCTGGATTGGCAATTTCCCAACCTGAGAGGCCCGATTCAAAATCTTCTGTAAACGGCAAAGGCGCACCACCGACCCCTAAAATCTGGAATGCCGTCGTATCGTCTGTACCGTAATTGTTGCTTACCGTCAACGTAACCGAATATGCTCCAGTTGATGAGAAAAGTACTTTAGGGTATTGCGAACTGTCGTTAGTCCCGCCCACAAAGTTGTAAGTAGAAGGAGAGATTTGCCAGTACCAAGCTGTTGGTAGACCTCCTGACAAATCCGTTAAGGAAATGGTATCTCCTAAGGAGCACGTGGCCAATGGGTCTGCAGTAAACGAAGCTATAGGTGCTGTTGTAAAGCCGCTCATTAGCGGACTCTGCCAAACGCCACGACCATACGTTCCAATACGTATTAGTGCATCGTCTTCATAGACCTCTATATCGGAGATGATGACATTAGGCAAGTTTTTATTGAAACTTATCCAGGACGGAAAATTGGAGCTCGTGTAATACATTCCTATATCCGTGCCGACATAAATACCGTCGCTTGACCCGCCTTCAAAAGCCACTGCAGTTGCCGGTACATTTGGCAAGCCTGAACTTAGATTGGTCCATGTTGAACCTGCATTGAAAGACTCCATAACCTTTCTATTACCGGCATAGCCGCTAATGGAAATAACGATGTGATCCTCATCGTCTGGATCAATGGCTACTCCTGAAATATTGTTCGGTGAAGGACTCATTGAACCGGACGGTGTAATGCTAGACCAACTGCTTCCTCCATTCGTTGAGCGGAAAATATTGCTATTGATGAGCGCGTAGATATAGTTTGTGTTCGAAGGTGCCACTTCAAATTCGTCAATATTAGAATTTCCACTAATGTTGTTTGAAGACGTTGCCGCCCACGAACCGCCTGCATTGGTTGATTTCCATATTTTCTTAAACCCTGCGTAAATAGTATTCGTGGTGACTGGATCAACATTGAACGGCGTTACCCAATTTCCAGATCCTGCTACCGAAAGCGTGTTGATAGAACTGAAGAATGCGCCCCCATTCGTACTCTTGTAGAAATCTCCATAATAAATGGAGGTATACATCAGATTGTCGTTCACGACATCTACGCCGTTGTCCATTCCATCGCCGCCGGTAGCTCTCGACCAATTCATAGTCGAGCTTCGTAAATGTGATCCGTTATCTTGAGCACCTGCCAATACGACTGAAGTATCTGAAGTGCTTTGACTAATCTTATAGTACTGTGTGATGTTCATACCATAAATCAAGTCATCCCATGATGCGCCTGCATTACTGGTTTTGAATACACCACCATCAGTAGCCGCATAAAGTTCAGATGTTCCTGGTCTAAAATCAGCGTGATGATGATCGGCATGAACAAATGGGGTAGATCCGGCGCCATACCAATGACCCACGCAACTCCAATTGGCTCCGCCATTGGTTGATTTCCAGATATTGACCCCACCGACGTAAACCGTATTTTCTGAATTAGGGTCACAAGCAATGGTTAAATCATACCAGGCTTGACCGCCGGAACCGGTCCCCGTGTTTGACCAGCCCATGATATTAGGTGTGGAGCTCATTAAAGTCCAGTTCGAGCCGCCATTAGTAGAACGGTATAAACCGCCGAAACCATAATCTGACGAACCGTAAACTAAATAAACTTTACCCGGTGTTGCACTCACTGCAACTTCACAACGGTATTTTCCATTTGTGGGTAGACCACTCGTCATTTGCGTCCATGTATCGCCCGCATCGGCTGAACGATATAATTTTGGGCTTGAGCCACTTGTAGTAGCAAAAACCGTATCTCCATGGCCCATACGCATTCCGTAGAAGGATCCGCTTTGTTCTAATGTAAAGTTTTGACCGTAGTTGGTACTGCGATAAATCCCTCCGTTTGTCGCAGCAATTACAATGTGTGTGCTATCTGGGTGGACTACAATACGTGCTATGCGGTAATTTTGAGAGGTCGACCATGAAAGCGAAGTACTGTTCCAAGTGATTCCACCGTCCGTAGATTTCAGAAGGCCAAAGCTGTAGGTATCTGCACCATCGCGATCACCTGTTGCTAGGTACATTGTATCAGGATGCAGTGGATCAATAGCTAGATCGCTGACCCCTAAGTTCGTAAGTTCATCTGTGAATGTTGTCCAACTCTGGCCGTCATCATAACTCACCCACAAGCCTCCTGCAGGAGCACCCGCATAGATGGTATCGTGATGGTTGGGGTGAAAAGCAACTCCATTTATTCGGCCGATTCCATTATTTGCTGGCGCATTAAACGGACCCATTGAAGACCATTCGCCATACTCTGTCGTGGAAGATGCTTGTTGCTGCTGAATGGCTTGATACAAAACCGATGGATGTGGACGTACACCCGTTTCACCGACACGCTGGCCCATCATATATTCCCAACGCTTGAACTGCTTCCAGCCGTGTCCTTTTTCGTAAGGTTTACCGTCAAATTCGGCATTAAATTTTTCGACGACAGTATGGAAGTTCACGCGGTAATCCTGCATGGCTTCCACCCAAGTCATATTTTCAATCTCGCTCGTAGTCAGCGTGTTAGACGCGCGGTCTTGAGCAGTGGCGAAAAGGGCAGTGGCAGAAAAGGTAAACGATAGTAAAAGTTTACGTAGCATAGGGATTTGTTAAGGACCCTAAAGCTACAAAAATTGGGCCTTACTTTTCCTCCGGATGCGCAGTAGACAAAAGGCAAAGCTCATTGAGCTGTGCTTCGTCGATGGTTGCCGGGGCATCAATCATCACATCGCGGCCCGCATTATTCTTCGGGAACGCAATGAAATCACGGATGACCTCAGCGCCTCCAAGTATGGCCACCAATCGGTCAAAACCAAAGGCCAAACCACCGTGTGGTGGCGCGCCATATTCGAAGGCACTCATCAAGAAACCAAACTGCTTCTCTGCTTCTTCCTTGCTAAATCCTAGCAAATCAAACATGCGGCTTTGCAAGGCTCTGTCGTGGATACGAATAGAACCCCCGCCGATCTCGTTTCCGTTTAATACAAGGTCGTACGCATTGGCACGAACGTTTCCTGGATCTGTATCAATGAGGGCGATATCCTCGGGCTTTGGAGAAGTAAACGGGTGGTGCATCGCGTGATAACGCTCCGTTTCGTCGTCCCATTCCAACAACGGGAAGTCCATCACCCACAACGGTGCAAATACCTCAGGGTTTCTTAGGCCCATTTCCTCTGCAATGTGAAGACGCAATTCAGAAGTTGCCTTGCGCGTCAAACGCTCTTCACCTGCCAAAATCAGGATCAAATCGCCTGGCTTAGCATCAGCAGCCTTCGCCCAATGAGCTTGCTGCTCTTGTGTATAGAATTTATCTACTGAGCTCTTGTAGGTACCGTCTTCATTGACTTTACAGTACACCATGCCCTTCATGCCGATGTCTGGGCGCTTCACCCAATCGGTCAACTTATCAATCTGCTTACGCGTCCATGAAGCGGCGCCCGGTACGGCAATACCCAACACAGTCTCGGCTTGGTCAAAGACCATGAAACCGAGGTTTTGAGTTAGCGCATTTAGGTTGGCCAATTCCATCCCGAAACGGATGTCCGGTTTATCATTTCCATAGCGCTCCATCGCCTCTGCATAAGTCATGCGCGGCACACTATCAATTTCAACACCTTTCACGTCTTTCAACAAGTGAAGCAACAATCCCTCGAACGTATTCAAGATATCTTCTTGCTCTACAAAGGCCATCTCACAGTCAATCTGTGTAAACTCTGGCTGACGGTCTGCACGTAAATCCTCGTCGCGGAAACAACGCGTAATCTGGTAGTACTTGTCGTAACCACTAACCATCAACAATTGCTTAAAAGTCTGTGGGCTCTGCGGCAATGCGTAGAACTTGCCCTCTTGCATGCGCGAAGGCACTACAAAATCACGTGCGCCCTCTGGCGTAGATTTGATCAAGAACGGGGTTTCAATATCCATAAAACCTTGCTCGTCCAAATACTTGCGTACCTCGATGTTCACTCGGTTACGCAGCGCCAAATTGCGCTGTAACGGACCGCGACGCAGATCCAAATAACGATACTTCATACGAAGCTCTTCGCCACCGTCGCTCTCTTCTTCAATAGTAAAAGGAGGCGTATTTGCTGCGTTCAATACGACGAGTTTGGCACTCTTAATCTCCACATCACCGGTAGGCATGTTGGCATTCTTGCTGTGACGCTCGATCACCTCACCTTCAATTTGCACCACCCACTCGCGACCTAAACTACGTGCTGCTTTTAATAGCTCGGCGCTCCATTCCTCATTAAACGCTACTTGCGTAATACCGTAGCGGTCACGTAAGTCTAAAAAGGTCATGCCGCCCAATTCACGCGAGCGCTGAACCCATCCGGCAAGGGTTACTGTTTGTCCTATGTGTGATGCGCGCAATTCGCCGCAAGTATGAGATCTGTACATCTTTGGTGGTGTTTGAACCGCAAAAATAGCCAAACTTGTGGGCCAATTCCCTATTTTGCGTAGAAGATGATAGACCTTAACGATCACAATGTTTATATGCGTGCTGCTTTAGCGGAAGCGCAAGTTGCTGCAGAAGCAGGAGAGGTGCCTGTTGGAGCTGTAATTGTTGCCGCTGGACGGATCATAGCACGCAGCCATAATCTAACAGAATTGCTCGTAGACGTAACGGCACATGCTGAAATTCAAGCCATTACTGCAGCAAGCAACTATTTAGGCAACAAATACCTTCAAAAGTGTACACTCTACGTAACACTAGAGCCATGCCCTATGTGCGCAGGAGCCTTGTTTTGGTCACAAATGGGACATGTTGTTTATGGCGCGAGTGATGAGAAACGAGGCTATCAAAAACACGGCGGACCATTGCATCCGAAAACTAAAATGACCAGTGGAATTCTCGCGGATGAATGTGCCCAATTACTCACTGATTTCTTTGCAAACAAACGACACTAAACCACGCCATGATTCTCAGCACAATAGATATAATTGTTCTCGTCGTACTGCTACTTTCAACCGTTTTGATTGGGCTGTATTTTGGAAGAAGCAAAAAGAAAACATTAAGCGAATACTTTCTGGGCGGCCGCTCCTTACCCTGGTACATAGCGGGAATCTCCATGGTCGCTACAACCTTTGCCGCGGATACTCCTTTGGCGGTGACTGAACTTGTAGGGCAGTACGGAATTAGCGGTAACTGGCTGTGGTGGAACTTACTGGCCGGAGGGATGTTGACTACGGTCTTCTTTGCCCGAATGTGGCGTCGCTCTGGACTTACTACTGAAGTTGAATTTATTGAATTTAGATACTCCGGACGTCCTGCCGCTTTGCTTCGTGGGTTTAAAGCCGTTTACTTGGGCGGCATCATGAATGTGCTGATCATGGGCTGGGTCAATGTTGCTATGATTACGCTCCTAGAAGGGTTCTTTGGGATGACCCACGAGTCGGCCTTTATTTGGACAGGTGCCGCACTGTTGATTGTGGTCTTTTACGTAAGTTTTTCCGGGTTAAAAGGCGTGGTTTATACTGATGTATTCCAATTCGTCTTAGCCATGTCGGGCTCCATTGCCCTCGCTTATTACGTTCTAAAAGCCCCTGAAGTAGGCGGTCTTGCAGGCCTTCGCGCGTCGCTTCCTGAAGAGACGTTCTCCTTTCTTCCTTCCGTAGGGGATGGAGGTAGTGGTGGCCGTTACCAAATCTCATTAGCCTCTTTCCTTGCTTTCTTCGGAATGGTATGGTGGACCTCTTGGTACCCGGGAGCGGAACCAGGGGGAGGCGGTTACAGCGCGCAACGAATGCTCTCAACTAAGGACGAGCGCAGTTCTTTTTTAGCGAGCGCGCTATTCCAAATTGGCCACTACGCAGTGCGCCCTTGGCCATGGATTATCGTCGCTTTAAGCGCTATCGCATTGTATGGCGGACAGCACAATCTCGCTGAACAAACACCCGATTTCATTAACTACGAATGCCTCACGGGCATCTATGACTGTGAGCCGTTAAACGCTGCGCAGCAAACTGAATACGAACAATGGGTCGCCACCTGGGAACCCGTTTATGGAGACCGCCTTCCGGAAGCACTAAAGTACCAGCAAGATTATAGATTCGGCTATATTTTTATCATGCGCGACTACCTTCCAAAAGGAGTTTTAGGCATGTTATTGGCTTCATTCTTCGCCGCGTATATGTCGACCATGTCCACCCAATTAAATTGGGGAGCCTCCTATTTGATCAATGACTTCTATTTGCGTTTTCTCCGTCCTAATGCCCCGAGACGATTAAGCCTTCGTATTTCTCGAGCAGTAACGCTGCTGCTTGCGGTCTTCGGCTTATTAATCACTTCTCAAATGAACAGCATCGCTGGCGTTTGGCAGTTTATCATGGAGTGTGGAGCGGGGTTAGGTTTGGTGCTGATTTTACGTTGGTACTGGTGGCGCATCAATGCATGGGCGGAAATTACCGCGACTGTAGCCCCGTTTATCGCCTATGCCATCGCACATTACGGATTAGCCTGGGCGTTCCCAAACAGCTTTTTCTTCACCGTTGGCTTTACTACCCTCGCATGGCTCTTAACGATGTACATGACTTCACCAGAATCCAGCAGTACACTGGTCGAGTTTTACGCTACTGTGCGACCTGGCGGCGCTTGGAAGCCTGTTGCTTGGAAAGTTGCGGACAACCCAGAAATGACAGACGGACCCTCCACTCCAGTGCTTTTATTGTACTGGGTAGGTGGTATTGCCGCTGTCTACGGTGCGTTGTTCCTTGTAGGCGCACTCTTGTTTAAATGGTAAAGTAGCAATCAAAAAAAATCCCCCGAGCGCGCTGCGCCCGGGGGATTGTATTTCTTGAAAAATCGTCGGCTTAGAGTGTACGCTTGACCTCTGTAAATCCAAAGGCTTCCACGATATCTCCAACCTTGATATCATTGAACTTTTCAATATTAAGACCACATTCGAAACCTTGACGAACTTCTTTTGCGTCGTCCTTGAAGCGCTTAAGTGAACCAAGTTTCCCCGTGTACACTACAACCCCATCGCGGATGATACGAATATCATTACTGCGCTCAATTACGCCGTCAGTAACCATACAACCTGCGATGGTTCCAACTTTCGAAATCTTAAACGTTTCTCGAATCTCAGCCGAACCTTTGATCTCTTCTTTGACCTCTGCGGAAAGCATGCCCTCCATGGCGTCGCGAACTTCATTGATCGCGTCATAGATGATCGAATACATGCGGATTTCCACTTCTTCCTTCTCAGCAAGCTTACGTGCTTGAGCAGAAGGACGAACTTGGAAACCAACAACAATGGCTTGAGAAGCCGTAGCTAACAATACATCACTTTCAGAAATCTGACCCACACCCTTATGGATGATGTTCACTTGAATTTCCTCAGTAGTTAATTTCTGTAATGAATCCGAAAGCGCTTCGACCGAACCGTCCACATCACCTTTAAGGATGATGTTGAGCTCTTGGAAATCTCCAACCTTTAATCGGCGACCAATTTCCTCTAGCGTCATCTGCTTCTGCGAACGAACACTTTGCTCACGCTGCAGCTGCAGACGCTTTTGTGCAATTTGCTTCGCCTCTCTTTCGTCTTCCATGATGATGAAACGATCACCGGAAGTTGGTGCACCGTCCAAACCTAAAAGGTTTACTGGAGTGGATGGACCCGCCACTTTGATACGGTTGCCGCGCTCATCGAGCATTGCTTTCACCTTACCACTATGTTGTCCGGCGAGCACATAATCGCCCACTTTCATGGTTCCCGATTGAATCAATGCCGTACACATGTACCCGCGTCCTTTATCCAACGACGCTTCAACGATGGTACCGCTTGCATTTTTATTCGGGTTCGCTTTCAAATCAAGCATATCCGCTTCCAGAATAACCTTATCCAGGAGCTCTTCGATATTCAAACCTGATTTTGCAGAAATCTCTTGACACTGAACATTACCGCCCCAATCTTCAACGAGGACGTTTTCTTGTGCCAATTGCTCTTTAATCTTATTTGGATTTGCAACCTCACGGTCAATCTTGTTAATGGCAATAACGATAGGAACACCTGCCGCTTGCGCGTGCGAGATAGCTTCTCTCGTCTGTGGCATGACCGCATCATCAGCAGCTACTACGATAATGGCAATATCCGTTACCTGAGCACCACGAGCACGCATTGCCGTAAAGGCTTCGTGACCCGGAGTATCCAAGAAGGTAATGGTCTGACCAGTATGTACTTTTACACTGTAGGCACCGATATGCTGTGTAATACCACCTGCTTCACCTGCGATAACGTTAGCTTTTCGCACGTAATCCAATAAAGATGTCTTTCCATGATCAACGTGGCCCATTACAGTCACGATTGGCGAACGTGGTTTTAAATCTTCAGCTTTATCTTCTTCTTCAAGGAAGGTTTCCGTGACTTCCTCATCGACGAAATTGACACTAAAACCAAACTCCTCAGCCACCATTTCGAGCATCTCTGCATCCAAACGTTGGTTCATGGTTACCATAACACCGACGCCCATCAATGAACCAATAACTTCGTTCACTGAGGCATCCATCATGTTCGCGAGCTCAGTAACAGTGACAAATTCTGTTACCTGCAATACTTTGCTGTCTTCAGCTGCTTGAATATCGGCGAGCTCTTCTCTTTCACGACGTTCTGCACGCTTGTCACGACGAATTTTAGCGCCCTTATTTTTCTTACCTGAAGTGAGCTTTTCAAGGGTCTCCTTGATTTGCTTTTGAATTTGTTCGTCTGTTAACTCCTGCTTTGCAACAACAGGTTGTTTGCGACCGCGACCTGGTCCTTGTCCAGGACCTTTTTTCTGAGGACCGCGTGTATTGTTACGGTTTTTAGGGTCGTTTTGCGCTGGAGTAGCTGCTCCGGGTCCCTGCTTCTTGATCCGTGTACGTTTCTTTTTATTCTCCTTTGGTTTTTCAACCGGGAGTACAATCTTCTGACCGGTAAACTTTGGACCGTCAATCTTGACATACTTCGTCTTGATTTCTTGGTCTACAGGTGTGGGTGGTGTTTCCTCTTTTACTGGTGTCTTATCAACTGGCTTTGGAGCATTGTGTGCCCCTGCGCCAGACGACTTTTTCGTGGGTGCCACTTTGGTCGGCTTCTTAGGCGCTTCCTTTTTCTTTGGCTTCTGAGCGTC
>Ga0070744_10000444_pt1 | contig 11950 bp, 15 predicted proteins | sample ColrivemetaGS535_FD_74188 | JGI IMG/M metagenome (GOLD analysis project Ga0070744, IMG submission 74188) | Estuarine microbial communities from the Columbia River estuary, USA - metaG S.535 | ecosystem: Environmental > Aquatic > Marine > Intertidal zone > Estuary | place: USA: Columbia River...
GTAAAAAATAATACAAAATATCACCACTAAAGTCATCATAAATGCCAAGTTTTGTTAATGCTGCATTCATCATCGAGCGCAATGGATATTCTCCAACTGTTCCTGGTGTTAATAAATCAAATGGTAATTCCTTTAAAAAAGAAAAATCGTTTGCAGTAACTTTAAAACTCTTTCCGCCTTCCAGTGCATCGTTATTCCAAGTGCTTTGGTCTTGCACCACATTCCCACGCCAATAATTAACATAAGATCCACTTACTTTTTCTTCTATTATAATATAATATGTTTGGCTATTTTGCGCAATCATATTTTTTAAAAATGTAAATAATGTTGTATCGTTTCTTGCAGGGCTTTTAAATAATTCAATATTTAAAGTTAATTCACTTCCAATAATTGGGCTGTAATTCTCATCAGCTCCACTATCGTAGCGTAATTCAAAAAAGTTTGAATCTAAAATAAAATCTGATACAATAGCACCACTATAAGACTTATCGTAAATTGATATTCTATATTCAATTCCATCAATGGAAAAACCGCTTGTTTGATATCTTATTGCTCCCATTATCCAAATCTTAAACTACGATTGTTTTTACTTCCACTCTTACCATTCACAAAGTTTATATCATTGCCTCTAACATATCCTTCAATAACTAATTTACCACTATTATTACCACCAATGTAATTTGAATTTAAAGATGGATTTGAGTTGTTACCACCGCCGCCGCCGCCGCCGCTTGGAGTTGGAGTTGATTGTGATTTTCTACCTGCCAAACCACTTACAGCACTACCTGCTACTATTAGCGCTGCTCCACCTAGCATATATAAACTAGCATTGTATTGTAAACCTGGTACTATTTGTAATCCTGCTCCAATTAATAATAATTGAGTTCCTAATTGAACAGCCATTGCGCCTAATGATTTTATTAAGCCAATTCCAAAAGCTTCAAATGGATCGTTATCGCCACTTAAAGCACCTGCTATTCCTTCTCCTAATCCGCTTAATGCATTTACTATTCCTGGTACTGCAATTGCTTTTATTTGTCCATTTATAAATTTAAGTTTTTCAGTAACTGTTTTTGCTGCTATATCCATATCTGCAGCTATTTTTATTTGGTCAATACTAAACCCTAAAGTTAAATCAACTTTTTTACTTTTACCAAAATCATATCCACTTGCACCTAATCCTGGTAACATTGGAGTTTGCAACCTTGCTAACATTGGTGCTAATTTTGCTTTGTCAGCAGCCAACTTATTTGCATCTGCAATTTGTTGAGTTTCAAACTTGTTTAAATCAATTAAATATTTTGAATAAGCTTCTTGTTTTCTTAATTTTTCTGCATTTGCTTTATCTAATTTATCCGCTTCTTTTTTATTAAAATCATCAGTAATTCTTATAGCTTCATTTGCATAAAATTCGCGAATTAATTTTTCCGCTTCATTTGCTTGTTGAAAATTAATTTTTCGCTCGTTATATGATTTTTGATTATTTAAAAGCTCATTTGCTAAGGCAATTTTACTGTTTTGTAAATCTTTATCAAGTCCATCTTTTAAAGTTCTTGTATATAATGCAACAATTGAATTATGGGCAATACTAGCATCAGCTCTTTCGTTATTAAGTCTAACCAATGAGTTCCAAGCTTGATCTTGTGCATTTGCTAAATTTTTCTGCTCTTCTGCTTCTTTTTTTATGCTTTCTGCACTTTTATCGTGCCCAACTAAAGCGTTATAAATTTCAGCACCATAAACAGTTAAAATAGTAATACCAACACCCATTAATGTTTGCATTGAAAATAAACTGCTTGCAACTTGGCTAAATACTGATTTAACTGGCTGACCTGTTGCTACTAAATCCATATTAGCACGCTTTGCCATATTTATTTGGTCAACAAACATTGGAATATTGTTTGAAATTGCCATAAATCCTGTTTGCATTGAATAAGTAAATGCAGGCATTTCACGTGTCAATTGATTTATTGACATAGCCATACCATTAAAGCCTGTTTTTTGTGCTGTAAATGCAGGTTGGCTAACATTATTCATAGTTGTGCTATTTGCTAAAATAGCTTGGTCAACTGCTTGTATTTGGTCTTTTAGTGCTGCTGCTTTACCTACACTCGCTTGAAATGCATCGCCTAATTCCTTACCACCTTGTGAAAGTTGTTGTGCATCTAATCTAGCTTGGCGAAGTTGTTGGCCTAATGAAACTAATTTATCCTTTGTTTCTTTTAATGGCTTGTCAGCTTTAGCACCTGCTCCAGCTATTGAATCGCCAATAGTTTCCATTCCTTCCTTTGCAGTTTTAGCTGCATTGGCAATATCTTGATTTAATGGATCTAAATTTAATCCAACTCCGAGCGCTAATATGTTGTTACTACTTTTTGCCATTATATATTAGTCGGAAAATGTCCGCTCGCATCTTTTAAATCTTCTTTTATATCAATTTCTTTTACTTCAAATAACTGGAAGTATTTTTCAATTTCAATTTTCTTTTGAGCTGTTTGGATTTCAGCAAAAGCATAAGCTAATCGTTTATTTAAATTATTTGTAGTTTGTGTATTCCATAAGTCATTATGTTTCCACCCAATGCAACTAAAAACAAAATAATCAATTGAAGCTTCACTTAGCTTTGTTTCACTCCAGCCTAATATACCATAAGCAAATGATTTTACATCATCATAACTTAAATCACCACCAATTAAGCTAGTTAGTTGGTGGTTATCTCGTTTGGGCTTACAATTGTTTGAAGCTTGATAATTTCGTTTTGAAATTCAGCACCAAATTTATACAAATCGTTAATTGATTCTATTTTATCATCCGCTTCAACTTCGCCTAATCCTTCACTCAATTGAATGCAGCTAGAAACAAATTTCCAATATTTATTTTGATCGTAATCATTTAGCTCAACTATTTCATCATTGGCATATTCTTTTTGAGTTAAAACAGCCTTTTGCATTGTTTCATCTAATTCAGAAAACAATACTTTTTTAGTTTCAAAACAACTTGAAATGTAGCTCAATAATTCGCTTGCATTTTTCACGTTAAGCAACTCCATAAGCTGCTTAACGTGTTTCATTTTCAATGCGTTCATAATTAAACTGTTCCGATTGTTACTGCACCTGTGATTGCGAAAGTTAATGAACAAGTTATCTTGTCATCATTTGCACTTTTTACTGAGCAATCTGAAATGTAAAGAGAACCGCTAAACTTAATATCACCTGCAGTTGCACTTAAAGAATAAGTGAAAGCTAATAAAGTTCCTGCGTTCCAAGCATCAATAGCATCTTTGAAATAAAAATCGGCAGGTGATCCTGCTGGCTTAGTTTCAAATATTACTTCTGCGCTTGCAGTACGTTCTTTTAATCCTGGCATTACTTCTTTATTACCTGCACTTGTTTTGCTTGTAATATCAATCATTGCCAATTTCAAACCAAAGTCTTCAGATGTAACTTGGTTTATTAATTTTGTAGCAAGTGTAAATCTTGCATTATTTCCATTTGATGCCATTGTTATATTTATTTAATTTTTTATACGTTACTTATTGTTTGTGTTCCTGTTCCCATAAATGAACAACTAAATGTTTCAGCTTCATCATTAGAACTTTTTATTGTTAAATCAGATATATAACCTTCATAACTTTGTTTAAAATCCAATGCTAAAAAATCTGAATATAATAAAGTTACTTTTGTTTTTGCTTCTGCTATAGTTTGCAAGTCTAATAAAGTTACTTGACTTCCTTTGTAACTAGTTGCAACTGTGTTCTCTTCAACTTGTGGCCCAAATAAAGTAACTGTTGTAGCACTTACTTTGTTTACTGCAGCAAATATTGTAGTAGTAGAAGCTAATGTATAAACTGCTTCGTATCTTGTCCAAGTGCTTGATAAAGTAATGGTTGAACTTGTTGTGCTACCTACTGAATCGCCTACTTGTATAGTTACTGTTCCTGATCCTTTTAAAGATATTGAAAAAACAACTGAATCACCAATAGCCAATACGCTTGGAGCTGTTGCAAATGTTTGTTTAATTTGCGTTCCTGTTCCAAAAGTATAAGTTTGCGCTAAAATTTGATTACTCTCGTTTGCAACCTTAGTTCCACTTATTGCCCCTGTTCCGCCTTTTGTCCAAATTGCATTATCAAAAGCCTCTGGCCATTGTAATAAATTAGTTAATCCACTTGTGCAAATTCCTTCCATTGAGCAAGATCCTTCTTTAAGTCCAGGCTGAACTTCTTTGTTACCACTTGAATCTTTTGTAGTAATATCTATCATTGCCATTTTACTAGCAAAATCATTGCTTTTTGTTAATGCTATTCTTTGGCCATTAACATATAATCCTAAATAATTTCCTGATACTGCCATATTTTTATAATTGTATTGTTATGTAATAATCTTGTTGTAACATATAAACTCCATCCACCGCACTATTATCATTGAATATATCACGTTCATCTTCAAATGTAATCCTTTGAACTGTAAATCCTGCAATAGTTCCACTCGCACCATCCATACTCGTTCTAACTGCATCAGCAATGGATTGAACCGAACTTAATGAAGTTGCAAGCATACTTAATTGAAACCTCATTTTATACCACCCAGTGTTACCTTCTTTAGATTGCAAACTTGGTTTACTTATACTTTCGTAAATAATATAAGGATAAACATCAGTGTCAGCAGCTCGCATTGGTCTAATTCTAGTGCTTACTAAATTAGTTACAGCAACTGTATTTACTAATTTGTTATAGACTATGTTTCCTGCGTTTGATGTACTCATATTACTTAATTTTTATTCCTTGTTTTTCGCACTCTTCAAATATTATTGATTGAGCACCTTCGTATATCATTTTTAAAATTTGATTGCCATATAAATCGTGAACTGGTCTTAAAAATGGTTTATCACCTTTCATTCTCCCAGTGTACTTTCCTGCATAAGGTTTCCATTTATGTGGCCCTTTAAATTTTTGCGAACCACCACTTTTTCTAGTAAAATCGCCTGCCAATAAACCTTTTTTCATATAGCGTTCTTTAGTGCCATACTCAATAAAATGTGCGTGATAACCACCGCCTTGACCATTGTAAATCCTATAATCAGGACCTACCCAAATAAAGTTAGGATTTTTTTTACTTACAAAAGTCCTAATTGAATCACGTAACATTCCACTTGCCACAGTTCCATTGCTAATAATTTGATTTTTCATTAAAGCTTCAACTTCTTGACCTGCTTTTGCTATTATATCATGAAAAAAATAATTATTATTTCCTGTAACCGATTTTAATTGTCTAATCAACCCACCTATATCTTCTTTTTCAGTCCAAACACGAATAGCACCACTGCTTTTACCACCCCTTCGTGAATCTTGCCTACTGCTTATTTGCCTTTGAAACGTTCCCATTATCCAATCCTTTCAACTCCACTTAACCTTGTTACTGTTCTGCGCTGAAATTCAACCGCATCAACTACACTCGTAACTTGATATGTTTGACCTTCAACTTTCATTAACCAACTTAAAGTAACTCCTAATGCATCAATATCACCAAACCTACAATCAACTGTTGTAGTTGTATTTGATTGGCGCTGCATATCATTAAAAGCTTCATTATTTGCCCTATTATTTACATAACAAAATATAGTAGCAGTAGCAGTTCCTGAATATGACTGTGTAACCTCACCACTGTTTGAATCAGTAGTGACAATTGGAGCAAATAGCTCACAAGTCATATCAAATTTACCGCTAATAATATTCATTAGTAATTTACTATAATATTAGTTGCTGTTGTTGCTGTTGCATTTACTCTACGAACCGCCACTGGAAAGAATCCAACAGGAACTGATTTGTAAAGAACTGCAGTTGGTGTACCTGCATAATCATCAAAATGAATTACAGTTAAATCACCACTAACACCTACGTATAAAGTACCAGGATTAGTTAAAAATGTTGTATCGCTTGGCGTAACTGTTGCGCCTTGTGTTGCTATTTGCTTAATCATATTGATCTGTTATATTTATTATTTTCTATATCTAAAAGTGTATAAACTCCAAATGGAATTTCACTTAATGTTTGTGATTGAGCTTGCTGCTTATTCTCGTACAAATGGCCAATAATTAATAGCATTGCACTCTTATAAGTTTGTGGAATTAATGCAGCACTTGTGTAACCGCAAACTACTCTTATTTTAAAAGCATTTAATGTATCTTTTATTACAGGAATAGTATCAAGTTTTACTCTACAAGGTGAATTAAGCAAATCAGTAACATACAATGTGCTACTAATTGTTTGCTCAGTTCCATTTAAATCTAAATACTTTACACTTGTAACCGATTGCACTGGAGCTTTATTAATCATTATTGTTTTATCAATGATAGTATCAAATACAACATCAATAGTTTGTGTCATTAATGGCCTCCAAGTGTAGCCTTCAACAAATTGGCGAGCTGCAGTAATTAATGCAGTAATAAGCGCATCTTCAACTGAGTTATTTACTCTTAAGTGAAGTTTAGCTTCTGCCAATGTTAATGGCTCGGTTGCTGGTGCTGTTATTACTACGTATGTTTCCAATTACTTTACTGCTTTTTTAATTGTTTTTGGTTCAACTTTTACTGCTTTTTCAATCTTAACTGCAAAACCTAATTCAACTAATTCATTAGCTTGATTTTCGTTTATTGTAGTTATTTCGCCAATATGATAGCCTAAACCAAATCCTACTGGGCTTTTTATAAATTGTATTTCCATTTGAAGCGTGAGGGGGAATTGAACCCCCTTACTTCCAATCACGCTTAATTTACTGTTTAAACAGTTGTTGCGTCTAGTATAGCTGCGAATGCTGCTGGTTGTTTAACCGCAACACCTACGTATTGACTCATTACGATTCTAGTTTTGCCACCGATTGCTTGTGAAGCAGGATCAATAACTAAATCTATTCCACCGTATTGGCCTATTACTAAGTTTTCAAAATCACCATAGATAATTGCAGAACAAGTACCTGAAGTTGAACCTTTTGTTAATGTAGAAGGAACATTTGAAGTACTGTAAGTTTCTTTACCAGCGATTTGCTCAGGCTGGCCCATAAAGTAGTTCATATAAGGCATAATCATTGCACCACTACCTGAATCAATTACAGTTTGCTTTAATTTAGCTACAACCTTAGGATTTACTAAGAATTTGCCGTTCATTCCTGCATTAGCTGTTTCAACAACTTGGATTAATTCAAGAATCTTAGCTAAAGTTGGCGCACCACCATTAGTTCCGATTGCTACTGATCCAATTCCACTAGTTCCTAATAAACCTGTTGGTTGTCCGCTTGAACCTGAACCATTAATAGCTGCTGCTTCAATTGCTACTGCAAAAGCTTTCATAAATGATTGCACTGTGTAGTTTTGGATGCTGAAATTATCTTGTAACAATAATTGCTTAGACAAATCAACATAAGCAGTTAAACGCTTAGGAGAAATAGAACGACTTGCTGTAGTAGGATCTCCTGCACTTGCATCAGCAACTTCAGTAGCCCAACCTGCAGTAACACCTGCACTAAATCCAGTTAAATCAGTATTAGCTGCTAAGCCTTCTAATTTAATTGCACCTAATTGAGGTAAAACTGTTTTAGCATACAATGCATCAAAGAATCCAACTTTGTCAGTAGCAATAAAGTTACCACCTGCAGTAGCTGAACCTGCGCTCATAGTTCTGTTTTCAACAGTTAAGAATTTGTTTGATAAATACAAACCATCACCCATTGAACCTAAAGCACGTTTTTCTTTAGCACTTTCTTGTAACATTTCTTTTTCAAGACCTGTGATTGCGTTTTCATCACCACGTGATAAACTTAATTCACGTACTAATTTACCGAATGAAAAGTTAGCAATTTCTCTTTTTTCTTTAGAATCACCTTCAGCAGTTTTTCTACCTTCAACATTTGACTTAGCAAATTTTTCTCTTAATTCTGCATCTTTGATTTGTGCATCAAAAGCAGTTACATCAGTTTCAATTGATCTTAAAGTAGTTAATTCTACTGTAGACAATTCTCTTCCTTCTAATTCTGCCTTAGCTACTAAGTCAGAACCTTCGTTTCTTTTTAACGCTTGTAATTGGCGTAATTCAACACTTGAGTTTTTCATTATTTTGTTTGTTTTTTTAGTTTAAATTAAATTTAAATTTTTGTGCTATATAATAGCTTTCGTTTATTGTTTTTGTATCTTCTTTTATAATTAGTTCTTTACTTCTTTTTTTGTAGGCTTCAACTTCAGTATCTTCATAAGCTGGATTAACTACAGGGCCAACATCATACAACTTATCAATTTTCATAATAGTTCTTAACATTGATCCATCAGCAAATTCCTCTACTTTTTGTTCAGCTACAGTAAATGCAAATGAACATCCACGAATATTACCTGCTTTAATATTTTCTAAAACATCATTGCCCATTGTAGTATTTAATGCTTCAAATTCAAAATACAATCCTTTATCATCCACTGCTAAAGTCAATGTACCTTTACCATCTTTTGTTCTAGCCAATAATTGCTCACTTTCGTGATTAAATAAAGCTACAACATCGCTCATATCGCAGTCATCAAATGCTCCACGTGCTATAGTTTCATTATATCCTTCAAACATTTCATACATAGATTCAAATGTTGAAGCATAGCCCTTAATCATTCTACCCTCTTCGCTGATAATATCAGCCGCTCTATTATTATATCTTCTTTCCATTATTGCTGTGCGCCACCCATTCCAGGTTGACTATTGGTTAATTGTTGATTTTTTTCTGCTTGTGCTGTCCAAAATGGAATAGCAGTTTCGCCTGGCATCATATTGCTTGGCATATAGCTACTATTTGCATAATCTTCATCAATTGTATTGATTGCATACATTTTGCGTACTTCATTTGGAGTTATTGCACCACTAGTGAACATTGTTCTTACTTTGCGCTCCATTGCTGCCGAATCGCCACGTAAAAGCATATCAGTATCAATATAGCCATCATAAATATCACGTTCGTAAATAGCATATAGTTTTTGATCAGCTTCTTGTTCAAATCTTACAATCCAAGGCATTAAACAATCAGTTACATAGTTAATATTAACTTGTTCTAATGCTGAATTATTTGTATCTGACAAATCTTGTAATTTACTCAATGGCATTCTAAACCATCTAGCAATTTCACCACGCATATAGTTTTCAGTTTCTATAAACTGTGATTTTTGGGGATCATTACCCATTGCTTCAAACTTCACACCACTTGGCATTGCTGCTATTGCGCCACCAGTATAAGAAGCCATAAACATTTCAGTATATTGTCTTAGTTTCTTTTCATCATTAACTCCTTCAAAAGTAAGAATCCCACTCATTGAAGCGCCACCGCTAAAATATTTACTTGAATAATTTTGAATTGCTAATGCGTGACCTAAAGTTTCTAATTGAAAAGCTAATACTGATTGGCCAACCATAGAATTACCTGGCCCTTTTATATGAAATATATCTTCACTAGAATAAATGCCACTTAAACCTAATGGTGTATAATTAATTTGATAAAACATTGATTTAGTATCAATATCAAATTCAGGAAATACAAAATTAGAATCAATATAATGCATTTCAGTAGCTAATCCTGCTTTGTCCCTAATAATTAAAGCATAACCATTACCTCTAGCAATTGCATCATTTATAATTGAATATTTTAAACCAATTGGAGTTGAATAACTATTTGGCTTAACTTGTAGTATTTTAGCAACATTTAAGTTACTTACTCTACTTTTATTGCCATTCTTTTCAGTTTTAACTACTATATAAGGTAATTTACTAATATCTTCAGCAATATTTCTTATACAAGCATAGTAAACAGCTAACTGCTTTACATTCTTTTCAGATACTTGTTCACCACTTTTAGCAAAGCCACTAAACCAATTTTGCAATGGAAATCCGCTAAACTGGTTAGCAGGCATTAATGACTTTGGAGCTTTAGCCCTAAATGATATTGTCGGTAAAAAACGAGTTAATAAATTAGCCATTATTTTTACAAAGTAACATAAAGCTATTGTATCTAATTGTAACTATCTAATATAGCCCAAAATAATAGTTCTTACTTCTTTTAAAGCTATTATAAGTTTTAAACCTATTTCTTTTAAACTTTTCAAAATACTCTATCTCTAAAGCAATATAAGCTTGTTCGCCATTTGTGTGAAATGGTAATAAATTGTAATAGCGTTGAAAATACTCTGTAATTGTCATAATTTATCTTACATTAATAAAAAAATATTCTTGTTCTTTTGGATTCTCTTTCATATGTTGCATATAAGCAGCAATGGCCATAATGTTACTTACAATTCCATCCACTTTATTATCAGGTTTACTTTTATCAACTTTCATATTACCACTGGCATCACGTAATATTAATACGTTTCCTGCCATCCACCTTATAACCTCATTATTATTGTGGCTCAATTCTTTGCTAATTATTAGCCTTTCAAGTTCAGCAGTTGGAGCAGCCATAGACATAAAGCCTTGTCTAAATGGATGCAAACTTATTCCATCCTCAGTTAGCTCGGTAACTAATGTAGTTGCAAAAATAGCATCATAGTTTATAAACTGTATCTTATATTTACTTGCAAGTTCATTAATATCATTTCTTATTATTTGGTGATCTATTACATTGCCTTCAGTAAATTTAATTAGTCCAATCTTATTCCAATTGACATAATTATGATAGTTTCTTTTGTGGCGTTCCTTAGCAACATCATTTGGAATCCAAAAAAAATACAATTGTTTAAAATCCGTTTCACCTGGTAATGGCGGAAAGTTTAAAACCAAACTACTAAAATCTTGTGACTTACTCAAATCCATTCCGCCAAAACATTCTCTACCTTCCAAAATACTTTCATCAAATGCTTGACCGCTTGTTATCCACTTCTCATCAGGTATCCAAGTTGTAGCAGTATCAGTCCAAACATTTAAATATTTAGTTTTAAAGTTTATTTCCTTACTGCCATCATTCTTAGCTGCAGTTAATTCTGCTTTTAAAAAATCTAAGTTAACCGATACATTTAAATTAGGATTAGCTTTTTGCCAAGCATTTGGATCTTGCCAGTCATCATTCTCATCAATGGTAAATATCATTGCAAATAAAGTATCATCCTTTAGCTTTTCGCTCAATACTTCAATGCAATACTTACGTTCTTTAAAGCAAGGCCCATCTTTTAAAAATCCTGCAGTAGTAATTGTAAAAAGCAATGGATTCTTAGTTGCGCCCATTCCTGACTTTACTACATTATAAACTTCATCAGTTTTGTGAGCGTGATATTCATCAACTACAGCAATGTATGGCTTTAATCCATCCAATGTATTTGAATCACTTGATAAAGCTTTCATTATACCAGTATCAAAACCTTTTTCAATATTAATCAGTTCATACTGCATTACTCTGACTAATTCATTAAGCCAATCAGTTTGTTTTATCATTTGCTTTGCAGCCTTGTAACAAATCGTAGCTTGATCACGTGTAGTAGCGCAGGTATAAATCTGGCCATCATCGTGAGTATCGGCAATCAATCCATATAAAGCAATGGCTGCAGCTAAGGCAGTTTTGCCATTCTTTCGTGGCACTTCAATATAGCTTGTTTTAAATCTTCTTGTTCCATTGTTATAATACCAACCAAATAGATTAGCTAATAAAAACTTCTGCCATAGTTCTAATTTAAATGGCGATCCATCCACGTGGTTTAAACTTTCAATAAATCCTATTGCAAAATTAGCTTTCTCGTAATCTAAATAAATATCCGTACGTTTTAAGTCATATAGAAATCTTTGCTGTGATTTATGTATTAATTCACATTGCTCAGTTTCACAATATCTTAAAAGTTCAGATTCTAATTTAGCCATTCTTTGCCAATTCTCTTAATGAATCCAGTTTGCTCATTTTTGCTTTAGTTGTACTTTTTATTCTACTCTTTGGAGTTAATCCAATTTGCA
>Ga0070744_10000457_pt1 | contig 11828 bp, 7 predicted proteins | sample ColrivemetaGS535_FD_74188 | JGI IMG/M metagenome (GOLD analysis project Ga0070744, IMG submission 74188) | Estuarine microbial communities from the Columbia River estuary, USA - metaG S.535 | ecosystem: Environmental > Aquatic > Marine > Intertidal zone > Estuary | place: USA: Columbia River...
TAAAGGTAAAAGAAAGGCTCTTAAAAGAAGTAGAACAATGATTCACCAACCAATGAGTTATGGTGGATATGTTCAACAAGCTTCTGATATGGAAATTGAAGCTAAAGAAATGAACTCAATAAAGAAAGAACTTTATGAGATAATATCAGACATGACTGGTCAAAACTATGACAGAGTTAGTAAAGATGGTGATAGAGATTATTGGATGACTGCTATCGAAGCTAAGAAGTATGGAATGATTGATGAGATCGTAACAAAAAGAAAATAGTTAAATGATATCTGATAGTGAAATAGTATTTGTAACAACGGCATTATATACTAAATGGTTAGATTATCAAAAGAATATAATAAAAAAATTATTTCCAGAATCTACACATATCATAGTTGATGGTAGAAAAGTATCAGATTGGCCAAATTCTTGGTTTTATTGGATAGACCATGTAAAAGGAAGTCAATATAAATGGTATGTTCATATTGATGAAGATTGTTTTATAACTAGTAAAGAAGAACTTATTAATGCTATTAGTAAGATGGATAGTGAAGATATAAATCTAATGGGTTGTTCAGATGGTTACTACAAACAAAGAAATGCTCATCCAATCGCTATAAATCCATTTCTAATGATAGGTAGAGTTTCGGATATAAACAAAATACAAATAGATATGAAATCATTTAGATTCAAGTTGAATACTCAATTGACTAATGGTGGATTACTATATTACTGGACTAATAATTCAGGAGTAAAATTCAAACAAGACTATAAGGACACTTTTATATATCCACATAAAATAAATAGTGGTTTTAGCTTTATGGACGGTAAAGAACCATACTACTTTTTTCTATGGTACATGAAAGAGATTGGATGTAAGTTTGGATATCTTTACCCACATCTAGATGAATATTACAACTCAACAAATCCAAGAATATCAGAGAATTCAAATGATATCGCAATACATATGTGGGAAACAAGAAATTGTGATTTAGATAATAGTTTTCTTGGTCTGTCTAATAAGGAGAGATGGAGTAGAATTAAAAAATATATGGATAATAAATATGATACAAGTTTCACAATTAAGTAAAGAAGAAAGAGTTAAAGAAATTTACATGGAAGTTAATAAGAAAATGGGAAATTCTATGACATTTTCACCAACTCAGCCAATAATAGAACCATCCACTTTAATTCAAATAATTGAATCAATAGAGGATAGAATTTATTTTATATCAGAGTCTCCATCATTTGAATTCAACGGAAGAAATTGGACTTGCCAACCATATAAATGTGATACAATTGAAGACTTTAAATATTTAATGGATGGTCACCCTGAAGAATTCTATATACTTTATAACATTTTGTTAACTCCTGGTGTTATCTCAAACGCTCCTGGTATTACTCAAAATCAATCTTATATGATTAGAGGTATATTTGTAGAAGATCCATTAATCAAAAGAGAACAAATAATAAATCAAATCCTAAACGAAGAATAACTTTTGAATCTTAATATATAATGAGATGAAAAAATTCTCTAAACTTATATTAGAATCTAAAGACGAGACTCGTGAAATGGGTCCTCTTACAAATCCTGTTGATTGGGAAGAAGTATTCAAACCTTTAATAGAACATATTGAAAATAATCTTCAATCAAAAGTACAAGGTCCCGGAAGTGCTGTTTTTACAAGTAAAACAAAAGGACTTCTTGATCAATTTATTGACCAAGTAGAAGAAGATTATAAGGATTATTTTCAATATGAAATACATGATGGTTCTCAAGAATCATTTTTACAAGCATTTAATATAAATGTTGATTATAGAGATATAATGGATTGTATTCAACCTTTACTAGATAGAACAGATGATGTTGAAGATTCTGGTAATTTTGACTTTGGTGCTTTTGTTATTGATATAGTTAGTATTAAATACAATGCAAACGAAGAAATAGTTGAGGATTTATTAGATGTTCAAGGTAAGTTAAAAATGTTAGATGCTGACTTTACTATGAAAGTAACAAAATCTAAAGGAGTGAGAGAAACAGAAACTATATCACTAAAAAAGACTTCAACAGATATTGATGATTTATTAGATTTATTAGAAGGTGAGAAGATATCTAATGTTATAATCTATGTTTATAACAGTAAAACTGTTCAAGCCTTGGATTTAGATTAATCTACTTTCTTTAGAATTTTCTTAATAATCTCCATTTTCTTCTGACCACCTTCACCTTTGAATTTATTCCAAATACCAAACGCCCCAAAAGCAAATGAATCAGCAAAATCTTCTCTTGGATTTCTTGATGTGTATTTTCTACAAAAATCAGCATCTTCTTTATAAATCCAGTTAGATAATTTATGACCAGCTATTTCTCTACCCTTTCTCTTCTCTTCATATCTAACATAACCACCTGGAACATTTGCTCTTCTATCTAATTTCTTCCAGCCAGATATTGCTTTCCACTCTCTTGAGTATGATACCTTTTCTAAATGATCTATACAATGTCCTATCTCATGAACAACTACAAATAAATCATATGGTATATCATTTGCGCCATTTTCAAAATCTCTTTTGAATTTAAATATAGAAGGATTTAGAGTCATCTGTTTTTTCTTAGATGAATCATGCCATCTACCATGAACACCACCTAAATCTTTACAGATTATTTTATCTATTTTATTTTTGATAAATGACTTATCAAACATCTTAAATGCTTTCTTAATTAATTTTAAATGGTTAATGTCAAAATTATCATCTATTTCAACGCCATATTCTTTATCAAAGAAATCAATCATTTCAATGACTTTTTCTGAAGGTTCTTCTTTAGACTCAAATAGTGAAAAGTTTTTAAGATGTTTCATAATCTATATATTAAATACAAGATTATTTTTTATCAATTACTACTAATTTAACTTGAACTTGATATTTTGATATGATAGCATTTTCTAAAATTATCAACATCTCACTTACTAATGAATTAACCACTTCACTTCCACCAAGTGAAGATTGACCTGAAATAGGACCAAGTGAACTACCATCTGGGAATCCAGACATAACACCAGTTGCTGAATGTTCAGGTCCTTTCTTACTTATAGTTATTTTACCAGTAACATTTTTACTATTCGGAGTTGTTGGATTTAATATAGCTATTATGTATTCATTTGATGCCTTATCTTCAGTTTTTGTCTCACTTGTACTTGAAGATCCTTTTGTAATTTTAAATTGAATAAATTTATTAATAATTTTTTCAGAATTATTAGACTTTTTAACAAAAGTTAAATCTATTTTTAATTTATAATCACCTATTACTTTATCTTTATTTGGTTGTTCTTCAATACTCTTTTTAATATCAAGTATAAATACATTTGAAGATATTGGAACTGACATTCCGTGTTCAACATCATTTGAATTACTATAAGAAATAGAAGCGCTAGTCATAGACCACTCACCAGGAACAGATTGTGATTTAATACTAAACTTGATAGATTCTGAGTTTAATCTACTGATATCATCGGTTGTTATAGATCCAGTTAATATAACATCTTGAATTATAGACTCAACTATTAAACTTCCATCACCTACCACATCAATGTCTCCTGATTTATTATCAAGTATAGCCAAATTAGCTGAAGATCCACTTGTTCCTGAAGATCCACTTGTTCCTGAAGATCCTGATACCCCACTTGATCCAGAAGATCCACTTGTTCCTGAAGATCCTGATGTTCCACTTGATCCTAAAACGTTAGCTGGTTTATCAGCTGATACACTTTTTGTAGCCTCATCCCAATCATTTTTAGTTGCCAAAGTATATGTAAATTTATTATCATATAACTTTTTATGTTTATCACAATATCCAAAAAACTCATTTAAGTTTTCAGCATTAGAAAAAACTTGAGATCCTTCTGACCAGTTTCCAACTTTTTGACCACCTGGATAACCTAGATGTATTTTAATACCATTATCAATAAATTCATTTGGTATGATTTCTTCAGGTGATGTTAAATTAGATGGATTGAATGTGTCAAAATTATCGGAATCAATATCTCTCCAAATCAGTTGTTTTGCGCCTTTAACAGTTTTCATTGCCAATGCTCCCTTATAATCTGAAACATAATAAACATCAATATATTGAGAAGGAACTAATATAGGTAATCCATTTTTCAAAACAGGATCACCATTTATTTGACCAGCTGTTTTAACATACTCTTTCATTGATATTTTCTTACCTGATGATCCTATCCAAGGATTTTGTTTAGTGAAATTCTTATCACTCAACCAAGAGTCTGTAATCGTAAATTCAAGACCTGGTACAGTTGAGAACATATATTGTTTTAATTCCCAAGTACCATCTTCTTTTTTAAACATAACATATAGTTTATCGACAAATTGATCACTATATTTATCACCAGTTGTTAGACATTGAGTTCTTATAGCAACAATATTTAACTTATTAACTTCTGTATAAAGAACATATTTTTTAATATTTAATAATTCAATAATTATTTTTACATCTGGATTCTCAACCGGTATTGGTTTTGGTTCTTCTGCTTTTGCAGGAGCTACAGATTGTGATGATCCAGGCGCGGTAGACTGTGATCCTACGACAGGAGCCGGGGTATCCATTGGCTTTTGATCAAATGTTGTATCAGTTGATCCAGCAGTTGGTGTGAAGGGAACAGGTTCTTTAGATGTAACCTCATTTGGCTTTACAGTTGATTGCCAAACATCACCTTTCTGTCCTTCTGCGATTCTTTCTAATTTAGCAACATTTTCGTTATCAACGGCGTAAACATTTTTAGATAGAAATTTAGGATCCTTTAATTGTTGATATAGTTGTAAACTACCAAGTAAAGCTGGTGTTGCAACAACAGGAGCTCCTAGATTACCTAAAAAAGGCCCGCCTTTAGAACCCATTAGAATCTGAACAAAGTCATCAAACCAGTTCAAAAAGTTATCACCTAAAATTGTTCTTTGTGTTGAATTAGCGGTTCCTAAATTAATTTTACCAAAATTATCTTTTAGGTTAATATCAATAGTTTTTTCTTTAATATTAATATTATTAAACTTGTGGTCTAATTTAAGACCTTCACTATCATTTACATAAACTTGTGTTTTGTGATCAAATATTAGAGACTTCATAGAGACATAATCCTCTTTACTTACTTGTGTAAGTTTTTTCTCTAAATTTACATTGTAGTGGTCTGAGTATATAAACTCTGGACTATTTAAGTTAGCGTTTTCAAATATAACAATAACGACCTTTCCCTTTTCGGGTAAAGCAAAATCATTACCAGCAAGATCTTTCCAAGGGTTGGCCCAAGGTATATCTTCAATTTTAGTATTATCAAATACATCCAATACTCTAGCCTTGACTCTACCAAGTCTTTTAGGATCTTCGTTATCTTCAACTACTCCAATATAAGTTTTACCACTTTCTACTTGCATGAATTATATATAAAAATTATACTTCTGTGGTATAATTAAAATAATGGATTGTTACCACCTCTTATAAGACCACCTATTTTACCACCTAGTGCGTCTCCTGCAAAATCTCTTAAAGAGTTTTGAACATCAAAGAAAGCGGTTGGGGAAACACCAGCAGCGATAGCTCCACCACCAATAACACCTCCTCCAATATAATTTGGAAGATTTGATTCACGATCCATACCAGCGTGTGCTGGATGTGATGAATAAACATTAGTAGGAGCTCTCATTCTACCAAGCCCACCTTCGTTTCTTAATTTATCTAATGTGTTATTTAATAATCTTAATCTAGTATTAACTTGAGCTTTTACTTCGTTTTGTAAAGTAGTTTTTAATTTACTACCTAATGCTTTACCAGCCTTGGATGATCTTTCTTTAAAAGCATCAAATCCTTCTTTTCTTTTCTTCTTTCTCAAAGCCTTTTTCTCATCCATAGCATCACCTTCTTCTGTTTCATCACCTGATTTTTTAGAACTACTGGCACTACCAACTACTGGCTTTTCTACACTTTCATTAATAGTAAAAGATGGATTATAACTTTCCATTACTATTGCAGATCCAACACCATTTTGTTTCAAAGTATTACCTCCTCTATTTGAATAAAATCTTGGAACAGCAATATCCTTTTCATCTGAAAATCCTTCAACTGAAGCACTTGCTCCAATAACAGTTCTAGCTCCTGGATTACCTACTTTCCACATAGCCGCATTATTATATGAAACATATTTACCAAATCCAGCACCATCTGGTGTCCATCTTTCAAATTTTGTTGTTGCGTATTTGTAATCTAGTGTTACAACAAAATCATCAAATGTTTTAGGATTTGATAAATCAACCTCAGACTCATGTCCTGGTTGGTCAAACCAAAATTGACATTCATTTAATGTATAAACATATCTACTTAAATTATCTTTAACAACTTCTAAGTCACCATTTGTAATACCCTTTCTAACTCTATTAAAATGTCTCATTTCTGATATAACTATATCACAATTAAATCTTAGTAAATTTTCAGGAACTATATTTTTACCACTTGGTTTTGACCAATATAAAAGTTTGTATAAATAAGCCAATGTTCCCATATCTAAAGAAACATCTTCTGTGAAAGTTAGTTTTAATGTATCCTTTCTATATTCAACTAAAGCCTTATTTTTATCTGGAAGGTTTGCTTCTATTAGTTTTTCCAAACCTTGAATCTTTTTAAGATAGTAAGACATATAAGCTGGTTTACCACTTGAAAACATTTTTGAACCATTATCCGTATTAGCATAGTTAGATGTTTTAATTGAAGCTGTCGGTACATCAGGTCCAATTCTAAAAGTACCTTTTGTTTTAAATATCTTTATAAATTGCTGTCTAAAGTCATTCATTACTTTTCTTCTTGTTGCGATTTCATTAACAAATGGAAAACTGGCTATAAAATCTTCAACAGATCCATTTAATAGGGGAGAGTTTATAAGGTCTACTATCACTTCAAATCCAAACATAACAGGATCGGTGTTTTCATAAGGTGTTCCTTTTGTACCATCCGTGTCACCTAAAACCTGTGATAATGCAGAAGGAACTCCTGATTCATAACCATCCCAGGTCTCTCTAGCATTCTTTTCAGATCTCAATTGAGAGTTTTTACCATCAATAACTTGTAAACCATGTTTAAAATAGTCCATTGACGTGTCGTTAAATATCAAATGCCAATCTCTGGTTGAATATGGTTCATTTTCCACCTTTGGAAAATCTTTTGATAAATTAAATCTATCTTCGGTTGATAAGTCTTTGTTACTTTTCTTTTTACCACTATAATCTGGATGAGAATCTAGTAATTGACCAAACCAATTATTGTCGAATAAAGTATTATAAGACTCATTTGGAGTAAATCCTGGCTTCTCTCTATTACCACCTCTTCCTATAAGGGAAATGGGAGTAACTCCATCAGTTCTATTAATACCCTTAATTGAGTTAAATACCCCAGCTATTGTATTTTTAGCTGATGATCCTCTAGAACCTGAATCTGTGTCATTATCTTTTTTGAATAAACTCATAAACTATATATAAAATTTAATTATTACGCTAATGCACCCTTGTTGCTATTATATGTGGCTAAAACGTCCATCGAACAAGCAACTCTTTCTTTAACAGTTTCTCTATATTTATCTTTGCCCTTACCATTAACAGCCAATCCAACCGGACCAGGTACTTCACCATCACATAAGAATATCTCACATGCTCCCGCGACAGTAAACCTATCTGGCTTACCACCTGTTTGATTAACAAATATTCCATTCTTACAAATTGTGCTAGTATTTCCAGAAAGTGTTCCTTTAAGAAGATTTTTAGCAACAGATGGTTTACCAGTTACTAACCAATATTCGACCAAGAATTGAACCTCGGCTTCAAATAAATAAGGAACCGATTGTAAATGTGTTTCTAGAGCATCTCCCGCTCCTCCGTATACTTTATTATAATCAGTAGAAAATTGGCTCGGGTCGGTATCAAAAAATCCATTTTTAAGATTGGATGTTTGAACTCCTTTATCGGTTAAGTATTTACCTACAAATTTTTCCATTTGATATCTTCCACCATATGTCCATTGACATAGTCCTATTCCTGAGAAATTTGATTTACCATTATAATTTGTTCCTTTCGCATTGCTAGAATCCCATCTCTTTTCTCCCATACCACCTGGTCTAATATTAGAAGCTCCATTTTCTACGTTCCAATGTTTTAAAGCAGACTCTGCTTTCACATTACCAATAATACCAGCAGCCTGGTTTACTGTATAACCAGCCGCAATACAAGAATTCATTAATTTAACTATTTTTTCAGACAATTTAGCATCTTTAATTGGAGTACCACCTGTTAAAGTTGAATTTTCATCATTAGAATTCATATTTTTCTTTGATTCTTCCTCCCAGTTAGTTCTTTGCTCAGAAAGTTGAATTGATATTTTATCATCTTCTTCCATTCCTTCATATGGATTTTCAACATAAGGATCGAACTCTTCCCCACTTTCACCATCATCAATAATGATAATTCCATCACCTAAATCAATTGTTTTTGGAGATTCTATTACTGGAGTAACAGATGTTGTTAATCCTTCTATTACTAAGTCTCCTATCTTTAGAGCAAAGTTTTGGTTACCAACAACAACAAAGGTGTCTTTCTTTTCGACATTAAATGTGAATTCCCCACTTAATTTACTTTCCGTGGTCGGAACTAAAGGAGATACAACCGGTGTATCTACTTTTGGCTCCGGTGCTTCTTTCGGTAGTGTAACTGTTTGATAATTATCACCTGCTTCTAAAAAAGCATTATATAATAATATGAGTTCAAAATTACCTACAACTGATGCTGTTGTACCGACTGGATATTTCCAATATATCCCGGTTTCTTGTGATTGAGTTCCAGTGGATTCCCAATCAATTTCACCAGGTCCATCACCTAAATTTGTTCTTCTGGGATTAAATAAAGGATCTTTCGATAATGATTCAAGTGAATTAATACCGGGTCTGTATTGTGTTTTTAGACCATCAAAATCTCTAATATCAAATCCTTGATATCCACCACCTTCAATTTCCTTCAATATTTTAGCAAATCCCTCATCTGCTGGATATTCAGAAGTACCATAGTCAACATAGTTATCTCTATCATATTGGTATGGTATAATTGGAAATGGAACAGTTTCACCCTTTGCAAATTTAGAAACACTTATCGTGTAAACATCTACATCTGAATAAACTGGATCAGAATATGTGGTATTACCAGCTGAGTCAGATCCAATATTTCCCCAATATTGGAAACTCTTCTCAGTTTTTTTATTATTACCTAAGAATTTTTTGGGGAAAATCTCTTCAATCTTACTATTATTAGATCCCCAAATAACCTTCAACCCATTATATCTTGGATCGTCATCAACCCACTTTGAACTTTTTAGATAACCTCTTAATCCATTTAAACCAACAACATCACTCATAAATAGATCAAACCACCATTGACCAGCTGAATACTTATCAGGGTTTGTTATACCAGGTTTTTTTATTTCATTATAGTTTTGAATAATTCTTGCAGAATCTGATAGTCTTATCGGTTGAGTTGAGTTTCTTTCATTACCTGTCCAATTGTTATTTTTATATGGCCAAGCAAGTGATTTAAAAACAACACCAATAGAAGGATCTCCAGATGAGACACCATTCATATCATCTATCCAATCTCCATATTGTTGTTTTAGAGCTTCATCAACGTAAGCATTTATTCCATTACTTATTACAAAATATGGAGGTGTCTTATACTGAACACCATTTTGATCAAAGAAAACATAAGCAAATAAATCACCAATTGTTTTAACAGATGGATCTACTGGCCATGTGCCCATTCTTGGGTTATTTATCTTAATAGCCTTATCTCTTGTTTCCTTCCAAGGACCAAGTTTTGTTGTTGCGTCTTTATATATCGTCTCTAACTCCGCATTAAAAGCATCTATAAATTTTTTAATCTCACCTGTTTGTGTTGATGATCCTGAAGTTCCTGAAGATCCACTTGTTCCTGATGATCCAGAAGTTCCTGATGATCCAGAAGTTCCTGATGATCCTGATGTTCCTGATGTTCCACTTGTTGACATTTTTTAATTTAATTTTTAATTCCACCAATTTATATTAATAACAGATGATCCGTTTGGACCAGGTGCTGTAGTTGATGTTGAAGATGTTGTTAATCCAGGTGCTACTGATGGTGTTCCTGATACAGAACTACCAGATTGATTTGGATCAGTTGCGCCCGGACTTTGTACCGTAGCATCAGATCCATCTATTTGTTTAACATCTGCTAATACTTCTCTACCATCTACTGATAAACTTTTAATAGTAACTATATATTTTCTACCGTCTTTGTCCTTAACAACATAAGATTCACCAGGAGTATAAACACTATTCGGCAAAACAACAGAAGGTGTTGCACCAACTGGATTCTCATTAATTTCTTTAACCTCTTTTTTCTTTTCAAGAGGTTTAGGATCAGTCATCTCTTCGGGTTTTTTACCCATTTCTTTTCTAACTAGTTTAACCTTTTGAGATAATTTACCACTCATCCAAATATAAGTTATATCAAGTATTATATACTCACCAGAGTATCTAAAATTAACTTCTTCAGGATTTGATGGAGTAGGTGTTGGATTTGTTATTTGAATATTTATTTTTTGAAATTTATACAAATTGAAATTTGGATTAGGCATCGAAATTTCCAATACTATTTTATTCAGTTCATTTAGATTTATTCTATTTTGTGTAATAGCATAATTGTAATTTTTATGAACATTGTCAGTATCTATTTTACCAGTGTATTTAGTTCTAATATTTGTATCAAATTCAGTCTTATCGTTTTCAGCACCTTTCAAAGGAATTGTTTTACTACTATCTGATGTTGTTGAATCAACATTAAATACTAAAAATGATTTTGATATTCTATCATAAGCTTTTGTAACGGTTAACAATCCATTTCTTATAGCCTTTTTAGTAGAGTCGTTTCTAGTTGTATAATTTTCAAAATAGAAAGCCGAGTCTTTTAAAGCTTTATCATTTGATAATAACATACTTTTAATCCTTGAAGACTCATCTGTTGTACTAGCTTTAGACATACCAGCAGTGTCTATACCAACATCTTTTGATATATCACGCTTCATCTCTTTTTCAATATCCACATAATTAAAGCAGTAATAATAGTCTATGTAACCACCCATATATGATTCATCGTCTATGTAAGAGTGTGCCACAATCTCTTCTATAAATTCATGTGGTTTAGTATTTGGATTTCTCCATGACATTGCATCATTAGTTTCATTAATATTTGAATTAAATCCTATTTTTAACTCTTTACAAATTTTTCTTATAGCCTCAAATGAGGTTCCGGTGTAAGAAGAGTTATTAATCTTGTATAAGTCGGGTATATGAATAGTTCCTGTTACATCATAATCTTTAGAAGTTTGAATCTGAACACATTCAACTACATTAAAAACAAAATGAATCGGTTTTAAATTTGAAGATCCAGGATTGAGAAATAAATCCATTGTGGTGTCTGCCATTGGTGGGTGTAAAGCTATTATACCCATCGTGTCTAAAAACCTAAATGATATCTTAGGTACTATTCCATCATGATATAAAGTTAATGACTTTATATCTCTTTCGTTTATAGCATCTGCTTGATAGTGTATATATGGTTTAAATCCCAAATCTTGTGTTAAGGTTGATTGATTACTACCTGCTAATTGGTCTTGTTTTTGTTCTATTTCTTTTATAACAATCTGAGGTTTATCAATTTGAGCAATAATGGGTCTATTACCAGTTACTTTAGCATCTGCTTCAACTCCTTT
>Ga0070744_10000469_pt1 | contig 11735 bp, 6 predicted proteins | sample ColrivemetaGS535_FD_74188 | JGI IMG/M metagenome (GOLD analysis project Ga0070744, IMG submission 74188) | Estuarine microbial communities from the Columbia River estuary, USA - metaG S.535 | ecosystem: Environmental > Aquatic > Marine > Intertidal zone > Estuary | place: USA: Columbia River...
TACTAAACCTAGAGTATTACTTTATCAGTTCGGAGACGGATATGCACAAAGAACTGGCGATGGTATCAATAGTATGCCCTCAGTATATAACCTAACTTTTAACGGTAGGGATGTTACTACAGCTGAGGCTATAATAGCGTTTCTAGAGGCTACGCAGGGTAGAACATACTTCTTATGGACCCCAGTTGGAGAAGCCAATAAAATTAAAGTAATTGCCTCTGAGTGGAGTATGGTACATGATTCCTCAATCTCAAGAAATATATCAGTAACATTTACACAGGTCTTTGACCTTTAGGATAATTTATGCCATTAGACGCACCAGTTAGCATAACTTCCGAAATACAAAAATTAGACGCTAACTCACTTATAGAACTTTATGAATTGGATACTACTAAACGTGGTGGTGGAATTTATTACTTTCACTCCGATGTTAATACATTAAATGCAGAAGTAATATGGCAGGGTATAACATATGCACCATTCCCTTTAGAGGCAACAGGTTTTGAAGCATCTGGTATTGGTAGCCAAGCAAGACCAAAATTACTACTAGCAAATATATCGGGTATGATAGGTGCTTTAACTATGTCTATGAATGACTTAGTTGGGTGTAAGTTTACACGTAAACGTACCTTTGTTAAATATCTAGATGCAGTAAACTTCCCAAATGATATTAATCCATTGGCGGATAGTAATGCACATTTTCCAGATGATATATACTATATTGATAGAAAAAGTAGAGAAGATAAGATACAAGTAGAATTTGAACTAGCTTCCGCTTTAGAACTTACAGGTGTTGTATTACCTCGTAGACAGATAGTTGCACATTTATGTTCATGGAATTATAAAAGTGCTGAATGTGGGTATACTGGAACAAACTACTTTAATGAGTTTGATGAGCCCTGTACTTTAGTTAATGATAAGTGTGGGAAACGCTTGGGTTCTTGTGAGGCTAGATTTGGTAGTGATATTATACCTTTCGGAGGATTTCCAGCAGTTGGGTTAATACGATAATGACAATAGAAGAATTGATTGAGACACAAATATATTCTCATGCAGAAAAACAAGCACCAATAGAGGCTTGTGGTGTAGTTATACTACTAAAAGGTAGATTAAGATATATACCATGTACTAATCAATTAAATAGTGAAGATCATTTTATTATTTCTCCAACTGATTATGCAAATGCAGAAGATTTAGGTGAGATAGTATATATAGTACATTCACACCCTAAATCATCTCCTAAACCTTCGGAAACAGATTTAACTAGTTTAGAATTAGATACTATACCTTGGATTATAGTTAATCCATTTTTAAAAGAATATACAATAACTAATCCATCTGGATATGTTCAACCACTAATAGGGAGAACTTATCATTATGGTGTAGTAGACTGCTATTCTATAGTTAGAGATTATTATAAAGAAAAATTTAATATAGATTTATTTAATTATATACGAAAAGATTTATGGTGGGAACAAGGTCAAGATCTATATAATGAGAGATTCCCAGAACAAGGATTTGAAGTTGTAACTGATGGTAGCGTACAAGTAGGTGACTTACTATTAATGAGAGTAGGGGCTAGTACGGAAAATCATGCAGCAATTTATATAGGAAATAATAGAATATTACACCATCCAATGAATAGATTATCTTCTGAGGAGATATATGGTGGTTGGTGGCAAAAAATAACTAGTAAGGTAATAAGACATAAATCACTTATGTAGGAGGTATAAATGTCCGTTGAATTAAAAACTATAAAACTATATGGACATTTGGGTAAAAAATTTGGAAAAAGTTTCCAACTAGCTGTATCAACTCCAGCAGAAGCAATAAAAGCATTATCTACTAATATTAAAGGTTTTAAAGAATATTTAACTAAACATAGTAGCCCAGGCTATCATATATTTACTGATAAAAAAGATTTAGCAGAAGATGAATTAAACTATACTGTATCATCAGACGTTATTAAAATAATTCCAGTCACTATGGGTTCTGGTGGTATATTTAAAATAGTAATAGGAATAGTATTAATTGTAGTAGGTATAACATTTCAACAACCTTGGTTAACTAAAATAGGTATAAGTATGACTATTTCAGGTATTGCAGAGGTATTGTTTGCACCACCAAAACCTAAATCTTATAATGCTGAAAAACCAGAAAATAGTCCATCATATGTATTTAATGGACCTGTTAATACTATTTCTCAAGGTAATCCAGTATCATTATGTTATGGAAAAGTTAGAGTAGGTTCTCAAGTTATATCAGCAGGACTTACATCTAGGGAGATACCAATATGAGTGAATTAAAAACAATAAAACTATATGGTCATCTAGGTAAAAAGTTTGGAAAAAGTTTCCAGTTAGCCGTATCAACACCAGCAGAGGCTGTAAGAGCCCTGTCAATTAACTTAAAAGGTTTTAAACAATATTTAAAACAATATAACTTCCATGTATTTTTAGATAAAATGGATATTGGAAGTGAAGAATTAGGTTCTATTACTACTGTAGATACTATAAAAATAATACCAGTTACTCTAGGTAGTGGTGGTATTTTTAAAGTTGCAATAGGTATTGCTATGATGATATATGCACCAGAAATGTCTTCTACATGGTTTTCAATGGGTGCTTCAATGGTTTTAAGTGGTATATCTGAAATATTATTTGCACCACCAAAAAATAAAGGTGCATCAATAGAAAAACCAGAAAATACTCCGTCATATGTATTCAATGGCCCAGTAAATACAACAGGTTCTGGTAACCCGGTTTCCTTATGTTATGGTAAAGTACGCGTAGGTTCACAAGTTATTTCAGCAGGACTTACTTCAAGAGAGATTCCAATATAATGGCACAAAAAGAAATTATAGGTAGTGGTGGATGTTTTCCACAGTATGCTAAAGTTCTAACAACTTCAGGGTATAAAAATATATCTGAAATAGTTGTAGGTGATGAAGTAATCTCCTATAATGATACAGGTAGACTAGCTACATCAGTAGTAGAAGAAGTATTTTTCCATAAAAACAATGAGGTATCAAAATATACTTATTGGGGTGGTGAAATATATGCTACTGCTAATCACTGGGTTTTAAACCAACTTAACTCATTTTCAGAAATAGGTAATTTATCAACCCATGATTGTTTGGTTGATAGTGATGGTACCCTAAGACCAATGATAGCCTCAGAAGAGGCTGGCATTGAAGATGTATATAACCTATCAGTAGTACCAGACCATACTTATATAGTAGATGGTATTCGTGTACATAATGGTGGTGGAGGTAAAGGTGGCGGTGCAAGTCGTCCAGCAGTAGAAGACCCCAATACATTACGCTCAAAACAATTTGCTAGAGTACTAGACCTAGTTTCCGAAGGGGAAATTGGGGGATTAGTCTCGGGTGATCAATCCGTATTTATTAATGATGTACCACTACAAAATGCAGATGGAACCTATAACTTCAGAGATAGTTTTATAGATGTTCGTACAGGTACGCAAGATCAAGCAGTTATTTCAGATTTAAACTCAGTAGAAAATACTATTAATGTATCAACTAGAGTAGAACGCCCTAAATTATTAGAATCTACATATCCACGTGCCACAACAGCAACTACAAGTTTAACACTAACTTTAGCTAATCATGGATATTTATCAGGTCAAACTTTATATATAGCTTCTAAAACTGGAACTTTACCAGAAAATATATATACAATAAATTCTGTTACTGCGGATACATATACAATTACAGTTCCAAGTGCAACATATGTTGCTGGAATAGTATATGCCAATGCTAGTTTAGTTAATAATATTAAAACCGGAACCCATGCAGCCTCTACTTTAGGAAGTACTAAAACTATAACTAAAACTGCACACGGTTTTCAAGAAGGTGAGTCCATTTATCTATGGGCTAAAGAAGAGCAAGGTGTTACATATACCATAGGTAAAAAAGGTCGTAGATATACGCCAGCAGGAGATTTCTTTCCACTATGCGTTTATACAGTAAAAACTGTACCAACCGCTAATACATTCACAGTTTTATTAGATACTCCACTAGCACTAAATGCTTCAAGTGTATTTATGCAAAGAGCAACTGGAACAGTGCGTTCAGTAACTAACCTAGAAGCAGATGAATGCTATATTACTATGGAAGTACCACAACTTACAGAACAAGATACAACTACTGGAGATTTGCATGGTAGTATAGTATCCTTTGTAATTAATGTAAAAAATAGCGAACCTTATTCTAAATATGAAAGAGTAGGATTAAGTTATAATACTAAAAATAATGGTACATTGTCTGGTACCGAAGTTACAATACGTGATTTAGGTACTTACAATAGTACTTCAGGTAGTAGTTCAGTATTATACGCAACACCACCACCAGATGCTAATTCTGGTACAATGTATATGTATGGAAATACAAATAGAAGACAATCAGCAGCTATAAAAGGTTATTCAGTATATACCGAAACAGAGGATGCAATAGCAAGTCAACTGGTACTTGGTTGGAGAACAACTAGTAATAAACAACAAAATATTTCTATAGGAGTATATAAACGTTTAGTTGGTGCCACTAATTGGGAAATACATGCTACAGTAGCATTTACTGGTAAGAATGAAACTAGAACAACTGTTTCCCAAGGTTTTGGTATTACTAATTCAGTATCTGTGCCGGTTTACACTACTAAAACAGTATTAGTTGAGCATACTTTAGGTATTTATGAATATAAGTGCGAAGTTATTGGGGTTGCACAAGGATTATTTGGTTTTACAAATAGATCCTATTCTGTTGCTTTCGATACCTTGGGTGTAATAGAGGGTAAAACATTAGCTAAATATCAACGTGGTTATACAGTACCTTTAAGAGGCCAAGGTCCTTGGCAAGTACAGGTAATTAGAGTAGAAGAAGAAGCTACAAAAGCAAGTATTTCAAACGAACTATATTGGAGTACATATACTGAAGTAGTAAAAGCTAAGTTAAACTATCCAAATAGTGCTATGATGTATTGTGCTATAGATGCTGAACAATTTTCAAGTATACCATCAAGATCTTATGAAATATATGGTATCAAATGCAAAATTCCATCAAACTACGATCCACTTAATAGAACCTATACTGGTTTTTGGGATGGTACATTTGTAGTAGATTGGACAGATAATCCTGCCTGGGTATTTTATGATTTAATAACAAATACAAGGTATGGTTTAGGAGATATAGTAACTGGTAGTTTAGTAGATAAATGGACACTATACTCAATTGCTCAATATTGTGATGGTTCCGTACCTACTGGTTTGGGTGTTTCTGGTGTAGTAGTAGGTTCAATATCCGGAACTACTTTAACTATAACTAATCCAAAAAATCTATCCTCTATAGGAGTAGGTTCTATAGTTACTGGTTTTGGTATAGAAGAATGTACTATTACTTCAAGAGGATCAGGTGTTGGAGGTATAGGTACCTATACTATTAGTAAATCACAAGCAGTACCTGCAGGTTCATCTATTAATATTATCATTGATGATGTAGAACCTAGATTTACTTGTAATTTATATTTACAAACTAGAGAAGACGCATACAAAGTAGTATCAAATCTAGCTTCTATATTTAGAGGTATGGTATTTTGGTCCACTGGTTTAGTTACTGCATCTCAAGACTCACCCAAATCTGTAGATGCTATATATACAGCTGCTAATGTTATAGATGGTACTTTTACATATACAGGTACATCAGCTAAAACTCGTCATAATGTAGTATTAGTATCTTGGAATAACCCTAAAAATGGTTATGCTATTGAAGTAGAATATGTACAAGATGAGGCTTCTATATTACAAAATGGTATTATACAAACTGAACTATCTGCCATGGGTTGTACATCTCAAGGACAAGCCCATAGACTTGGTAAGTGGTTATTATATACAGAACAATATGAAACTGAAACCGTATCTTTCAAAACAGGTTTAGATGGATTACTTTGTCAACCAGGTGATGTAATCCAAACCCAAGATCCTTTTAGATCTGGAATTAGACTAGGTGGAAGAGTAGCTGCTGTACAATATAATACTGGTACTAATATAATAGTAACTGTTGATAATCCTATAAAATTTACAACAGGTAAAACATATACTGCACTATTTACAAAAGATGACGGTACAGTTATAAGTTTACCATTATCTAATATATCAAATAATCAAAATCAAATAGACCTAATAGTTAATACAACACAATCTTTTATTATTCCAGTAGGTTCAGTATGGATAGTATCAGTTAGTGATTTAGCACTACAATCTTGGAGAGTAGTATCAATATCAGAACCTTCAAAAGGTGTTATGGGTATTACTGCTTTAAGCTATAATGAAGAGAAATTTAATAATATAGAATATAATCATAGACTACAACCAAAGAAAATAAATACACAAACATTAGTTCCAGAACCAGTAGAAAATATTACTATTACAGAACATATGTATTTAATAGCACCGCAAGTACTAAGTAATATATTATCTATTTCATGGGAAAGCCCAGATACTACTATAGATACTTATCAGGTAACTTATAAAAATATAACTACAAATAGTAATGAAGTAGTAGTATATAGTAATTTACCAAATATAGAAATATCTTCTATCTCAGAAGCAGAATATACTATATCAGTACAGGCTATAAATTCTTTAGGTACTAAATCACAAAAAACCGAAGTAAATCATGTAGTAGTAGGTAAAACAGTAAATCCAGCAGATATAACTAATTTTAATTCTAGTCTAGCAAATGATGACTTAACATTAAGTTGGTCAGCAGTACCAGATTTAGATATTGAATACTATGAGATTCGTTATGGTACATGGGGTTTAGATTCTGCAAATGCTGCTATATATCGTGGTAAAGATACTCAAGTAACTCTATCAACAAAAACTTATGTATCTGGAAAAACTCATTTATTTTATATAAAAGCTAAAGATACTTCTGGTAATTGGTCTGCTTCATATACATTATCAGGTAGTTTAATAGATAATACTACAGCAAAAATACTTCTTACAAAAACTCCAGCACCTGCTATATTACCAATACTAGTAACTAATTCTGTTTCAAGTGTTAGTAATATAATAGCTTTACCAAATCCAGCAACTAATGCACAGCTTTCATTAAATGGTAATATTCTTAAAGTATCTTGGTCTGCACCAGTAGTAAATAGTAATAATATTTCTACATATGGTTATAGAATTTTTGTTACATCCAACGGTGTAGAATCAGCTGTAGCGGAAGTAACCAGTACATCATATGAATATTTATGGTTAGATAATATATTATCAAAAACTTTCAGAATAGAAACTATTGATAATAGTGGGGAATCAAGTTTACCAGACTTATCAATTACAAAAACATTTACACTGCCAAATTCAGTTACAGGAATATTAAGTACATTTTCAGCAAATAAATTAACTTTAAAATGGACAGCACCAGTAGCAGATTCTACAGATGCAGCAACTAAATTATATAGAATATATTTAGATTCAGTAGCTATTGCCGAAGTAACTGGTACTACATATGAGTATACTTGGGCAGATAAAACTTTATCTAAAACATTTTCAATAGAAACAGTAGATATAATAAATAACGTGTCACCAAAAGTTTCAGTAGTTATACCGGTACTAGCACCGGCAGCTCCTACAGGATTAGTAAGTAGTTTATCATTAACAACTTTAAAATCAACATGGAATCATTCAGTAGTAACAGGTAATAGTTTTCCAATAGCTAAATATAATATATATTTTGGTGATGTAGGAAATCCTATTAAAATAGGAGAAACTGTTGCTAATTCGTATTCTTTGGAATGGACTTATGGTGCAGGGACAAAAGCTATACATATTGAAGCAGTAGATATTAATGGTAATGTATCAAATACTAGAACCACAGTAACAACTGCTATAGTACCGCCTAATGCACCTAGTAATATATCAGCAACTATGAAAGAAAGTAAATTATTATTTTCATGGAGTCCTGCTACTACTGCAACTAATTCTTTACCTATTGAGTATTATGAATTACGTGAGGGTGGAACAAGTTGGACTAATGCAACATTTGTAGCTAATATTCCCGCTTCTATTAATATATTACAGTATTTATATGGTATAACTAATGTAACAGAATTAGCATCTACTCCAGTAGGTACATTAAAGTATGAGCAAGCAAAAGTTTTTAGAATAGCATCAAAAGATTCTTTCGGTTTAGCCTCTACTACTCAAGCAACTGTATCAGTAACTTTAACTAAACCAAGTGCTATAAATAGTTTAAGTGTGGCTATAGTTGGTCAATACATTAATGCAGCGTGGACTTCAATCATTACAGGTACTTTACTAGATGTATATACTTTACCTATTGATAGGTATGAGATTCGTGCAACTAGAAGTGCTAACGTAGATGAAACTGCATGGAATAACGCCACATCTTTAGCTTCGTTAAGTGGGTCAGCAATAGCACTAGATCCTCCAGTTAATCCTAGTATAGATCCTTTAAATAATGCCGATGGAACATGGTATTATTTAATAAGAGCATATGATTCATTTGGTACAGCGGGGGCTTTAGCAAATAAACAGCTAACTATAACTAAACCAACTAAACCACTTAATTTCTTTAATAGAGTTATTGATAATAATATATTATTAAATTGGGAAGATTCAGCACAACATAGTTTTCCTATATCTACATTTATGTTAAAGAAATCCTTTAATCCATTAGCAACATATACTCAAGCAGAAACTATTGGTACTAAGTCAGGTAATTTCACTACAGTATTTGAAGAAACCTCCGGAAATTATTCTTACTTTTTATCAGCAATAGATACCGCAGGTAATATTAGTGATATGTCTCATACAAATGCTGTTGTAAATCAACCACCAGATTATGTATTAACCGGTGATATTTATAGAGATAATTTTAATATAACAAGCTATGGTTCTAATACAGTAACTTCTACTAGAACTAATATAGTTAAATCAGATGCTTTAGGTACTGTTGGTATTAATAAACTTATTGGTCCTATGAGCCCTACTCAGACTTTTGAGACTCATTTTACTGGTAATTCTTGGACAATTATACAAGATCAACCAAATGCCGGATATCCTGTATATGCACAACCATCAACAAATACTGGTACTTTAACAGAAATTATTGATTATGGTATTGTTTTTAATACTAATCAATATGTATCAATAGCTACTGATATAACTAATATTGCTGGTACAACTGGCACATATCAAGTTATACTAAGTACAAGTGCTGATGGTACTACATATACTTCTGCAAGCTCAGCAGTACAACCAGCATCTAATAGTAATTCGACTTTCGGTGTATTTGCAAGTAGTTTTAGATATGTTAAAGTAGAAATAATTTTAAAATCTAATACTACTGGTATAGATTTAATACGTATTAATGATTATAGATTAAAATTAAGTATTAAATATACCAATGATGGTGGTAGTGGGCAGGTATCAGATAATGGAATCTACCAAATACTTCTATCAAATGGTGGCAGTGGTTATACTACAACTCCTACAATAACAATAGGTGGAAATGGTAGTGGCGCGGCAGCTATAGCTAGTATAGGTGGTATTACTAATATACCTATTATAAGCGGTGGTTCTGGGTATACTTCCGAACCTACTATAGTAATCAGTAATAGTAATGGTGGTTCATTGAATGCTAGAGCTAAAGCTAATATAGTGGATGGAGTACTAGCTAGTATAACTATTTTAGATACTGGGGAACTTTATTCTACAAATCCGACAGTTACTCTAGTAGGTGGTGGATTCACTACTGCAGCTATACTAGGTACAACCTTAGCAAATAATATAGGTAAAGTAACTCAGGTAGTGGTAACTAACTCAGGTTCTGGATATACTTCTATACTACCAGCTAATATTACTATTACTGGTAGTTCAAGTGTACAAGCTACAGTTGGTTCAATAGTTAAAACCTCAGCAACTTCCGGAACTATAGTTCCATTTAATTATAATTATTTAGATGTCAGTGGAATACAAATAACTTATGGTGGTACAACACCTGGAATAGCTATCTATGATTTTGTAGATATTACATATCCTAAGTTTTTTAGAGTATTATTGTTTAATAATTCTGGTACTCCTATAACTGGTAACTTTTCATGGTCTGCAAAAGGAACAATATAAAATATGCCAACAGCTAATTGGAACCTACCGGCCCTAAGTAGTACTTACTCCAGCTTCGTATCAGAACTAAATACTAAATTAGATGATTTAGTTATGGGTATGGACCTTGCAACTAACCCACTTAACCTTCCTGCTGGAGCAATCCAGTGGAAAGGGGGTAGTAATAAGTGGCAAAAATGGAGTGGTACTGCATGGGCCAATCTTTCAGAAAATTATGCAATAAATGTAGCAACTGCTACTACCTGGACTAATGCAAGAACTATTGCAATAACGGGTGATCTTACTTACTCTACTAGTATTAATGGTAGTGCTAATGTAACAGGTGTCGCAACTTTATCAACTGTTAATGCAGCAGTAGGCACTTATGGGTCTACTACTGTAGTTCCAGTAATTACAGTTAATGCTAAAGGTTTAATAACTAATGTAAGCTCAGCAAGTCTGGCATCAATGGCTACTCAAGCTGCATCAGCAGTAGCAATTACCGGAGGTACATTAGCTGGAATTACATCCCTTAATATACCTACAGGAGCCGGATCTACTTCCGAAGGTTTAGTTCAATGGGATACAGTTAATGATAAATTAACTGTTGGAACAGGTGCAGCTACTAAAACTTTTGTAGATTTAGATTCTACTCAAAGTTTAAGTGGTAAACTATTTGTAACTCAAGTTGCTGGTAATAGTAGTTTGCTACCAGCAACAACAGAGTTTGTAACTACTGCTAATAATTTAAAAGCTAATCTAGCTAGTCCTAGTTTTACAGGTACTCCAGTAGCACCTACCCCACCAATCTTAGATAATACTACTAAGATTGCTACTACTGCATATGTTAATAGTAATGCCTTAATGTTACAAGCAAATATTGGGTCTAGTATAAACTTAGATACTATGACTAGTAATGGTGTATTCCATCAACCAACAGATGCAAATGCTACAGTTTTATTAAATTATCCAGTAGCTTTAGCAGGTAAATTAGAAGTATATGTAAATGCAACTATAAATGCAATTTATCAATACTATCATGTAGCTAATACTACAGATATCTATGTTAGAGCTAAACTTGGTGCAGGTGCTTTTACTAGTTGGAGTAGGTTGGCAAAAACTACAGATAATGTAACTAGTGCTACTACTGCTGTTAATGCTACTAATGCTGTTAATGCTACTAATGCCGTTAATGCTACTAATGCGGTCAATGCTACTACTAGTACCACTCAAACAGTAGGAAACGCAACTACTAGTATTGCTACTACTGCCTTTGTTGCTACAGCATTAACTACTATAAAAACTAAACCAGGTAGTGGTGGTGGTAATGATGATATATTTATTGAAAACAGTAGAATAGTTACCACTAATTATACACTTAGTCCAGGTAAATCAGCAAGTTCTGTAGGACCTATTGCAGTTAATTCTGGAGTTGCTATAACTATTCCAGTTGGTGCTAAGTGGGTTATACTTTAAAAAAAAATAAGAAAAATACCCCTCTATAGAAATATAGCGGGGTATTTTTTTATCCTTGACTTAACCTCCCATAGCTGGTATACTATTTAAAATCATAGAAAATATACATAGGG
>Ga0070744_10000485_pt1 | contig 11468 bp, 15 predicted proteins | sample ColrivemetaGS535_FD_74188 | JGI IMG/M metagenome (GOLD analysis project Ga0070744, IMG submission 74188) | Estuarine microbial communities from the Columbia River estuary, USA - metaG S.535 | ecosystem: Environmental > Aquatic > Marine > Intertidal zone > Estuary | place: USA: Columbia River...
CTTTATATTTATTAAAAATTCTCAGATTTGATGTATTTATTGATTTCGCATAAGTATTCTTGCTAAAATCAACAGTTTTGAAAATATTATCAAAACCATATTTTTTAATAAGTGATTCTTTACCTTTATCTCTTATAGTTTCAACTTGTAAAACAAATTCCTTACCATATCTATCAAAATTAGTCTTTTTTGTTTTATCTTTAACTACTTGAGATTGTGTAGGGTAATCAAACCCATAAATTATATTATTTGTTATTTTAGATTTCTCTTTTACTATCGGTGAATGAAATGGATTTTCATATCCTAATGTTTTAAACGTTGTTTCTCTCTTCTGTTGTTTTATATTTTCATTTTGAGAAACATTATCAAAACCATATAAAATATTATTAGTTTCTTTAATCTTATCTTTAACTTCTTCGCTTTGAAGGACACAATCTACACCATATCTTTCAAGATTAGTTTGTTTTTTCTTTTCTTTAATTTCTTCATTTTGCGAAAAATGTTCAACTCCAAATTTTAATTTAGATGTTTCTTTTATAGATTTTTGTGTAGATTCTAACTGCGAAACATTAGTTATATTTTCACCATAAGTTAAAGCAAGACTTCTTTTATTTTTATGATAAAGACAAGATTTACAATAATAATCTTTTATTTGTGTACCATTTATAGAATGGTAATATGACATATATGATATTTCTTTAATATCCCCACAATGAAAACATTTACAATTAACTCTTATCTTAGAATTAGGATTTAATTCATATGGTTTTAATTTTATCTTATCACCAATTTTTAAATTTTCATAACCCAATTCTCTATACTTACCAATCATTTTAGCAATTATTGTAATTTCTACATATTCATCTACTATCACGAATTAAAATCTAATTTTTTATCATTTATTATACTTAAATAATTAGGGTCTAAATCAAAACTTGTCTTCTCCCATTTAAATGCACCATTTCTTAATTTAAGAAGTTTAAGTATATATTTATTTTCTAAACGCATTGCAGAAGTCCTTACTAACCCAAAAATACTATCAGCATTTTCAAAAATTGCTTTACTCTCACTCATATCTTGAATATTTATATCAGGTGCATTCTGTGCATCTTTACCAATTTGCATAGCTGTAACCATAGCAAGATTTCTTCTTTGTGCAATAGCTCTTAAACCATTAGATAAATATTTACCATTACTAAATAAACTATTATCGCCTTTCTTTTCTGCCATAATAGTTAAATAATCTAAAACTACCATATCAATTTTAATACCCTTTGATTCTTCTAAATGTTTAATATGATTATCAACATCATCTACACTACAAGTCCCTGATGGAAATTCTTTAACGAATATTTGACCCATGCTACCACCAAAAATATTATCATCATTTAAAGAACTTCTTGTTGTCAATTCTTTTAATTTTCTTTGCATGAAAATCTTATCTTTTGACTTTTCGTCATAATTATCAATAGGTATCTTCAACCATTTAGAACCCATTCTTTTGATAACTTCTTTGTCAGCCATCTCTAATGTCACATATAAAACATTTCTACCTGCTTCAGCGGCATTAACACCTACATTACCTAACCATAAAGATTTGCCACTATTACTACCACCGATGATGATATTTAATGTTTTTCTTGACCAACCACCATTTAATAATTCATCAATAGATGACCAACCGCTTGAAATTTTACTTTCTTCTGTGTTTTGAATATGAGATTCAGGGTCAAAGAAATCTAAACCTAAATCTTCATCATCATAATTCATTAAAGTGGCATTAGACATAGCTTCACGAAGCTTACCTGCTACCAATTCTGTATTATTATAGTCAATCTCATTCATATCTCTAAGCATATCAATAGCTTGGTACATTTGAGATTTCATAGTATTAGATGTACACCAAGAATAAAATGATTTTTTTAAATAATCATCATCAGCACCTTGAACAAGGTTTCCAATATCAACACTAAGCATTGACTTTAAATAATCAGTTGCAATTGCATCACCATCAGGGTCATGCAATCTAATTAATTCAAATATTTTAGGATTTGATGGAACTATTGGTTTATCTTGTTTGAGATAATAATCTCTAATTTTATCATAGATAAATTTAATTTTGCTATTTTTAAAACTCATAGGTTCTACTCTATGAAAGAATTTTGGATTCTCCATTATATATGCGAAGAAATATTTCTCCATTGAATCCAAGCTTTGTTTATTCAGTTTATTTTGCCCTAAATCTGCCATTATTGTCGTTTATTATTTCAATTTATATTGAAAAAATATATAAAAGTTTTAAAACATATAATCTTTTTTTAATATAAAATTAAACAAAAACTTAATTATATGACTGATATAAATATAAATGATAATAGTTCTACAAATTTAAATAAACCAAATGATAATGCTGATATTGAAGATATTATAAAATATATTAAAAATAAAAGAGAAGAAACAAGATTAAAAAGAGAACTTGGTATTTTACCACTTGCTATGAAAGTTAGTGCTAGAACAATAGGATTGGATTTAGTAAGTGTTCAACATTTATCCGCACCGAAGGGTATTTTATTTTTCTATGATGATACAGAAGAAGAAAAAAGAGCTAAAATTTATAAAAAGAGAAAAGAAATCATAGAGAAATTATTAAATTAACCAATTATAAAAATTATCAGATGTTTCTATTATAGAAACACCTTTATCAATATTTTCTTTATTAAAATAAGCATATTCTAATATAAGATATGGTTCTCCTATAACATATTGATTTTTTATTTTATCAAAAATATTATCAAAATTATACATATCACCAATCAATGATATTTTATCTTTTGCTTTTTTTATTTCAACGTCTATAATAGCATTAATATTATTTTCATTAATGGTTATACCTGTTTTACTAAAAAAAGCAACGGGTATTGTTTTATCACTATTAATTATTTCTTTATAAATATCACTATTTTTTAAATTCATTTTTTATATATAAAGAAAAGATATCCCCCTAATATTTTTTCATTATTTTTATATGTAATATAGATAGAAATAATACATAATTCAAAAAATAATATATATACCATAAATAAAATATAATTATGGAATTAACAGTTGAATTATTGAAAAAAATTGCTCCAACAGCAACAACTAAAAATATTCAAAAATATTTACCATTTTTGAACCATGCTTTACCAAGGTATGAAATTAACACACCTTTGCGTATTTCAGCATTTTTAAGCCAAGTATTAGTTGAATCGGGTGCTTTTTTTTATAGCGAAGAAATAGCTTCGGGTAAAGCATACGAAGGTCGTAAAGATTTAGGTAATACAGAAGTTGGAGATGGTGTAAAATTTAAGGGGAGAGGTCTTATCCAAACTACTGGACGTGCTAATTATCAACAAGTTAAGAATTTGTTGGGTATAGATTGTGTATCAAATCCTGAATTATTAGAAGAGCCTAAATGGTGTGTAGAAACTGCATGTCTTTATTGGAAAACGAGAAAATTGAATGCAGTAGCTGATACAGGTAATGTTAAAAAAGTTTCAAAAATAGTTAATGGTGGTTATAATCATTTAACAGAAAGAACTGCTTATTACGAAAAGGCAAATACTGTTTTATCATAATAAATTTAAAAAAGTTAAAAAACCACATATTATTAGGATATGTGGTTTTTTTAGTATATATTTGTATCATAATTCTAACCAAATAAAAATAATATGAAATTTTATTCACATTCAGAATATGTAAACACAGAATATACTTATATTCTTGCAGTTGAAAATGGAAAATTAGTATATACTTATAGTATATTTGGTGATAGTATACAAGTACGCATTTTAGATAAAATTTATAATTTTTCTGAAAATATAAAAGATTATAACATAAAACTACCTAAATGGATGAAACAACCTGATAGTATTTCTTATTTTATCGAAGAAGTTGGTGATAAATATATTAGTGATATAAAAAAAGGAATACATAAACCTTTTATGCCTAAAATTGAACCTAAATTGCCTAAATATCATATAATTGAAAAATTGTATAAATATGGAGATTTAAGAGAAACTATTATTCATCCATTTAAAACATTGGAAGAATTAGAGAATGAGTTCAAAATAATTAAAACACGTTTTGTAAAACGTTCGGATAAATGGTTTGCGGAATTTACACATTCAAAGAATAAAAAAACAATAAGCGGAAATTTAGAGTTATAAATATCTAATGTATATATACTACAAAATTAAGGATTTAAAATGGTAAAGAAAATATTAATAATAGTAATAGCATACCTGATAATATTATGGAACTGCAAAATGACATACTCGAACAAAAAAGATGTTTATAATATTGAATACAAAGGATTACTATGGATAAGTTTAGATTATTGGTCAATTTGGAAGTATGATAGTAATGACAAACCAATAAAATGGTTTGATTGTAAACGTTCGCCCATATAATAACTATCATCGTGATTATTAATTCTTAATTTTTATATATAAAAGAAAAGAATAAATGTATTGAAAAAGTTTATTAAAACCACACTAAGAGAATATTTGAATGAACAAATCCAAATAAATGAAGGAGTTAATGATAATTTACTTTATTCTTGGATAAGTAATAAAAAAATACAAGATATTATTAATGATGATAAAATGTATGCGAATTTTAAACATACCATAAAAGATACTGATTTTTATGGTAATTCATTTTCAAGGAATAAAAATTTAATTATCGACCAATATTATATTAGGATAACTGTTGATAAAAATTTATTATCTATGAATTATAAGATAATTCCTTTGGATGGTGAAATTATACACAGAAAAATCAATCATAGTGATAAATGGAAATATTCTAAATATAAAGATAGAAATCCTAAGAAAACTCACATATTCGGAGACCAAAAAATTTCAAAAGATTTTGATAAACATAGATTTGATGAAGAATTTATTTTAGGAGATATTAAAAACATAAGTAAATATATCACAGAAATTATTATATATCCTGAAAATTGGAATAGTGAAAAAATTGATGATTTTATATTTGATAAATTAAAGATTTATTACAATAAACATAATATTAATTTTTTAGTTAAATAATTAAAATAAAATTATGACAATAGATTTAAGATACGGTGATACAATAGAACAGATGAAATTGATACCTGATAAAAGTATTGATGCCATTATTTGTGATTTGCCTTACGGAACAACAAAATGCAAATGGGATACAGTAATTCCCTTTGATAAACTTTGGGAACAATATAAAAGAATTATTAAAGATGATGGTGCTATTGTATTAACTGCTTCGCAACCATTCACAAGTGCTTTGGTGATGAGTAATCCTGAAATGTTTAAATATTCTTGGGTTTACCAAAAATCAAAGGCGACAAATTTTCTAAATGCCAAGAAAAATCCATTGAAATATCACGAAGATGTTTTGGTTTTTGGGAAAGGCTTAGTGAAATATAACCCACAAATGGTAAAAGGAGAGCCTTATAAAAAAGTGCATAGAAATGATAATAAAGACGATTGTACTTATGGGAAAAGCACAAGAAAAAATGGGGATGTTTTTATAAACGAAGGGAAAAGATACCCATCATCAGTAATACCTACTATATCTAATCCAAGTGGTAGAGGACAATTACACCCAACCCAAAAACCAACAGAGTTAATGGAGTATTTGATTTTAACGCACACCAATGAAAACGATATAATACTTGATAATACTTTTGGAAGTTGCACAACAGGAATTGCTTGTATAAATACGAATAGAAACTTTATCGGAATTGAGAATAATATGGATTATTTTAATATTTCTTTAAAGAGGGTGGAAGAAAAAAGAAAAGAAAAAGAATTTAACCTAATAACTTCATTCGGAGATGGAATGTAGTATTACTGCTAACGATTGGGTGTATGAGAAGGTTTGCTTAGATGAACTTTCAAATTACCGATACCGTTGATGGCAAACTTTCTTATACACCTTGTTATGCTCTCGTTCCGAATTATTAAGTGATAATGCTGATTTGAAACACGAAAGAAAAACAAAAAGAATTTTAGGGTGGAAATTTAATTTTTAATATTTATATATAAAAGAAAAGATGAAAGATTTGAAAAAGTTTATAGCAACTACTATACATGAATATTTGAATGAACAACAAGAAATTAAAAATAATTTAAATAATAACTTTAAGAAGTGGTTTGGTGATAGTAAAGTGGTGGATGAACAAGGAAGACCAATGATTGTTTATCATGGAACAGATAATAAATTTGATATGTTTAAAATATCTAAATATGGTGCAAATGGACCAGGGATTTACTTAACTACATATAAAGATATTGCGAAAAATCATGGAAAATATCTTATGGAATTATATGTTAAAATTGAAGATGATTCAGATGGAGTAATAGCAGGATATGAAGTTATTGTGAAAAAACCACAAAACATTAAATCCATATATAATGACGGTACTTGGGATATTGAAGATAAAAATATTTATTCTTAAATTTTAGGGTGGATTTTTTAATTCTTATTATTTATATATAAAAGAAAACAATGAAAGATTTGAAAAAGTTTATAGCAACCACTATAAGAGAATATTTGAATGAAAATCATCAAGTAAAATCTACCAATAATTTTGAAATGTTTGAATTACTTAAAACATTACCATTTATTAAATATGTAGATAGACCGATGGGTAGATTTTTACATAGTATTGATTTGGTTATTGTTGATAAAAACAACATTGATGATTTAAAAGAAATACTTGATAAAAATAATTGGTATATTGAACGTGGAAGAGATAGAAGTTTTACTATAACACAGAAATATGTTGATGATGCGAAAATTGAAATACCAAAAGTTTTATACCACACAACACCAACTAAAAATATTGAAAGTATTTTAAAGTATGGATTAAAACCAAAATCAGAAGATTTAAGACATAAATATCCACCAAGAATATATGTTGCAGATGATGGTAAATCATTAAAATTACTTGCTACTGAACTTAAAAGATGGAAGGGTAATGAAGATTATTCAATTATCAAAATAGATACAAGTGGTTTAGATATGGAATTATACATTGATTCAACATCAGCTTATAAAGGACATTACTACATACAGGGAATTGATGCAATACCAAGTAAAAATCTTGAATTATTAAAATAAATTTTGTATATTTGTGCGTTGGGAAAATTCTTTTTGTTTTTCATCACGAAAATTAAATTGAAATACTGAACTAAGACATGGAGCATAACGTGTTGGGTGTATGAGAAGATTTGCTTAGATGAACTTTCAAATTACCACGAATACTGATAGCAAACTTTCTTATACACCTTGTTATACACAGTACGGATTATTAAGTATAATGTTGATACGAAGAAAGAATAAAAACTTTTTAAAAATGTGTGGTGAAAATTTAATTTCAAATATTTATATATAAAGATAAAATATAAAACTATGAGTAAAGAAATTAGAAAAATGATTGATAAAGTTAAGAACTTTAAGCAATTCGTAAATGAACAGAAATTAAATGATAATAATGATAATATTTTTAATGTTGAAGAACTAATTGGGAAAAAAGTTAAAGTTTATTTTGAACCACTTAGTACAACCAAAGAAAATGAAGAACTACCATATTATTATTATCAATTTAAAGGATTTAACTCAAAAAGAAGACAGAGTGGATATATAACCAAGGTTCTTATAGGCGATAATAAACAAAAATATTATAAGGATAAATATTCAGTTGAAGTTAATTTTGAAAATGGAAATATTGGTATTTATAGGCTTAGATATGTTGAAGTGATATAGTATTGTGTATAACGTTTTGGTGTATGAGAAGGTTTGCTTAGATGAACTTTCAAATTACCACTGAACTTGATAGCAAACTTTCTTATACACCTTGTTATATGCAGTGCGGATTTAACTGATAAACTACCTACGAAGAACTAAACCTTTTTGTTTTATTTTTGTGGGTGGAAATTTAATTTTTAATATTTATATATAAAAGAAAACAATGAAAGATTTGAAAAAGTTTATTAAAACCACAATAAGAGAATATTTGAATGAATCTACTCAAATAAATGTAATGGGTAAAAAATTAACTTGGGATGATTTAAAGGGTGGAAAATTATATCACGGTTCAAGAACTGATTTAGATGTTGGTGAATATTTAATACCACAAGAAAATACTAATTTTGAAGAATCTGATAAATTAAAAATATCAATAACATCTGATTACGATAGAGCAATATATTGGGCTAAACAAATTAAATCTAATCAACCAATATATATTTATGAAATCGAACCAATAGGTGATATTGATATTTGGAGAGTATCATTAGCTGAAATGGGTACTAAATTTACTTTATGGGAAGGTAGAGTAAATGGTGCGAAAATAATAAATAAATATATTATATAAGTGCGTTGGGAAATTCTTTTTGTTTTCTTCACTGAACTCAATTAGAAACACAAATGTAGTATTGTGTATAACGTATGGTATATGAGAATGTTTGCTTAGATGAACTTTCAAATTACCACGAATACTGATAGCAAACTTTCTTATACACCTTGTTATAACCAGTACGGTAAATTAACACAAATGTTCGATTGAAACACTGAACAAAAACTTTTAAAAATGTGTGGAGGGAATTTTAAAATTGAATATTTATATATATATATATATAAAGTAAAAACATAAAACTATGTGTGAGGATATTAGAAAAATGATTGATAAAGTTAAGAACTTTAAGCAATTTGTGAATGAACAAGACATGAGAGATAATGTTAATGGTCATATTACTGGTGGAGAAAAAATTGATATAGACATTAAACAAATTGGTGATAGAAAATATGAAGTTTATGTTAATGATAAATTTGTAGATTATATTTATAATAGTCCTAATTATTATACAAAAAATATATCATCATTATTAATGGCTGATGCTGAAAACTTAGCAAGAAAAAATAATTTAATACCAAAAAAATTTGCTATGAGAATACAATTTATTGGTAATATTAACCATAAAGATAATAAATAAGGTATTAAATTGAAGCACTAATGTAGTATTGTGTATAACATCCGATGATAAACAATCGTTTTAATGTTGTTTATCATTTGTTATGTGTAGGTGTGTATTATTAACCACCAATCTTCATTCGGAGAATCTAACAAAAATTTTAAAAGAAAAAGAAGGGTGGGATTTAAATTCTTAATATTTATATATAAACTAAAATACTATGAGTAAAGAAATGAGAATACATATAGACAAGTTCAAAGATTTTATTATAAAGGAGTCTGTTGATAAATCAAATGATTTTGAAACTATTGATAAGGTAATAAGAACATATATAAAATATGTTTTAAAAACAGATAAAAAAATAATGGAATTTATTCCAAACACACATATAGCGGAAATATTCAAAGATGTTCTAATTTATTCTGAATTAGAATCAAAAAATCAATATATATATATCATAGTATAAAACACGACCCTTACGATTCAATCGGAACAAATAACCCAAAAGATTATGATAGATTAGAAGATGGGAGATATGTAAAAAAAGAAACATATAGTGTTGAAATTAATCACATTTTAATTCCTGAGTATTTTGATTTAAAAAGATTAAAAACTGATGGCGTAGATGAAATACATAGAACCTATCAAAAATTAAGAGAGAAAAAAGATGTAGTAAGAAATAACATCATATTAGGTAGGATAGTATTGAGAGATTATACACATCCACAATTATCAAAGTCATATAATTTAAAAATTAAATAAAAGTGTGCAGTTTTTTAAATTTTCAATAAGTTGATTAGAACAATGAACGGAACACTTACATATAATTTATTAAATAAAGTAAAATTTCCTATATAATAAAAAAGCTCCTTAAATTTTTAAGGAGCTTTTTTTATATTATTCATCAAATAAATCATCAAGACTTGGTGAATCATTTTCATCATCGTAATGCTCTGCTTCTAATTCATCTAATTCTTTCATCGTTTCATTCAACTCATCCATAGATTTATATTTGAAATAATCACCAATATGAACATCCATAGCTTTCAAAACATCTAATGTAAATACTTTTGATGTGTGCAATTCAGCCTTAGTAACATATCCACCTAAATGTTTAACATACCATCTATTTCCACCACCTTTAAATTCACCATATTTTAAAGTAATTTCACCTGTTTTTCTATCTAAAACTTCTTTTGGTGTAGGATACTCTTCCCATTTACCTTGTGCAATACCAACAGTATCAAAATATTCAGGACGACAAAATGCTTCTAAACCTTTGTATGGATTACAACCCGATACAAAACTAATTTCAAATTTAACCTTTTTAGGTTTAGCTAAACGATTTTTCTCTGTTTTGAATGAAACTGTTATACCACTACTACCTAAATCCATTTCATCTTCATCACCTGTTTTCAATTTAGCTTTTGTTAAAAATGCAACAACAGATGATGAATAATACAAACCACTATTATGATGCACTATGCCATTTTCGTCAATATAATGGTTAAAATTTTCTACAGATAAATCATATACATTTTCAGTATAATCTAATCGTTTGATACTTTTTATTTTTAATTTTTTCAATTGATTCATATATTTCTTTTTTTATTTTTTCTTTAATTTTTTTATAATAAATATTACTTACTCTTATTATACCTATAATATCCTTTCTATTTTTAAATACATTTTCATCTCTAATATCATCTTCTTCTTTAATATGATATGTGTGAAATAATCCATCATATTCAATTAAAATTATTTCTCCTTCAATTTCTTTATAATAACCGTCATAAACATAACGAGTATTATTCAAATTTTTAATACACATAAAGAATGGAATATGTTTAATATATTCTATATCAGATATATATTCAAAGAAATTAATTTCTTCCATACTTTGATTTTTACCATTATCAAAAGCATTGTCATAAACACCGTCCACCCACCTAATTTTCAATTCATTTGATATATCATTTAATCTTTTATGATAACTTTCAATATTTTCATAAAATTCTACACAAGATGGATTAACTTTTCTAATTTCAATTTCTACTTCTTCTTCAGAAAGACCTCTATCTAACCAATATTTTCTACCAAAATGACATCTTTTTGACAATTCATCCTTTGTATATTTACTTAACATTTTTCTAGAGTTTTCTTTTTGATAATCACTAATAATATTTTTTATTTCTATATCATCACACATACCTTGATTTTTCCAATATTTATCAGACCAAATAGAACGTTCTCGTTGCATAGTTTTCAATTTAATTTCCAATTCTTCATCAGTGAAATTCCAACCATATGAAACCCAAAATTCCTTACTGACAGGGCTACCTCTTTTAGTTCTTTTTAATTTCACAAAATCTCTTAATTTGTTAAACATTTTAACAACAGTATAACAACCATCTTTCATAAAATTGTAATATTCTTGTAAATATTCAATAT
>Ga0070744_10000487_pt1 | contig 11450 bp, 6 predicted proteins | sample ColrivemetaGS535_FD_74188 | JGI IMG/M metagenome (GOLD analysis project Ga0070744, IMG submission 74188) | Estuarine microbial communities from the Columbia River estuary, USA - metaG S.535 | ecosystem: Environmental > Aquatic > Marine > Intertidal zone > Estuary | place: USA: Columbia River...
TATTAATATAGGTATAAATTTTGAAATTATAGTTTTACCTGAATTCAACTCCAATGAAGTTTTATTAAGAGCTATAGCTAGATTAAAAGATTATTTTAATATTGATAATTGGAGAGTTGGTGAACCTATAAATCTTTCTAAGATATATGTTGAAATAGATAAAGTAGATGGAGTTCAAACTGTTGTAAGGCCTGATAAGCAGGGTATAGGTGGATTACAAATTACTAATAAATTTAATGGAAACTATTCACCAAACAAATATAGTATCATAAACGCAACTAAGGGTGGAGTTATCTTCCCAGCTAAAGATGCTAGTATATTTGAAGTGAAATTCCCTAATCAAGATATTAGAGGACAGGTTATAACACAATCGTTCTAAAGAGGAAACACTATGATTTACAGAATATACGGACAAAAAGATTCTACCATTTATGAAAATTCAACTCGTAAAGCACAAAATACTGGACTTGATGAGATATTAGAAGTTTCTAAAATCTTCTCTGAAGATGGAAATACCTTTATAGGTAATAGTAGAATACTTACAAAATTTGATTTGTTAGAAATATCACAATCAATACAATCGGGCGAAATAAGTAATTCTCCAAAATACAAATTAAACTTAACCTCAACTCAAGCTTCTGAAGTATTAAGTGAATATACATTAGAAGTATATCCAGTATCACAAAGTTGGAATGAGGGTAATGGTCAGTATATGGATAACCCACTAAACACAAATGGTAATAGTTGGGAACGTAGAAGTGTAAACTCACCATGGGCAACCGATAAAGCAAGTGTATTCAACGGAACTTCAGTAAAAAAAGTTCCAACTGAAGGTGTTGTATTATATGAGGGGTTTACTAACGGAACAGGTTCAGCATTCCTAACAGAATCTATAAATGATTTTAATGGAACAACCCCAACTGCATTTATAGAAAATAATCAATTAGTTATATCAGCATCTAACTTCGCAGGAACTACATTAGTATTCCCAGCTTATTTACAAAATAGTATTAATTATGGAGTACAATTTCAAATAGACCCTGCATCATTTGATGATGTATCGTTTAGAATAAAAGACCCTAATGGGGTTCTTAAAACTGAAGGTGATTATGCTGGTATGGTAGGTGCTATAACTGCATCATCAACCCAATCATTCGACTTAACAGCAACTGCGACAGGTGAGCATGAATTAAGATTTACGTTCTTTGATGGGAGTGGTGATGGTACATCAACCACTGGTTCATTTGATGAAATATATATTTATCAAAAATCAGGTGATTTGATTGCATGGGAAACTTTCACACAAAACGAAGGAAGCTTTAATTTAAGAAATGTTGTTTTAGATGCAGTAGATGGTTCATCAAATGTTAGAATGTTTCAATCTGAATCTAAATTAAATTTATACTCTCATAAGGCTGGTGGTGATGCTCAGTATTCAAAAAACTTACAAAAAGGGTTAAACTATCAAATATCATCTTCACTAACACCCGGTGATTATGGAGATATTGGATTTACAATTTATGATAGTGATGGGCTACCAATGAGAACTGGAGTTACAAATTTAACCTCATCATTCACAGTACCAACTACACAATCAATAGCATTCACCCCATCTAAATCTGGTGATTACATATTTGCGTATTCATACTATAATACATCATCAAATGCACAATCTGCATCAATAGATGATTTTAAAATAACATATTCAGGTTCCTTAGATTCCCCATCAACAAGTGAAGCTGGGTACTTTAAGAACGTAGGTGGTGGTACTTGGTACACATCATCCATAAACAATACTTCGTATTCACAGACATTTAATAGATTAACTAATGATTTAAACATTGAGGTAACTGATTATGTTAATGATATGATGAATGGTTCTAGACCTAATGATGGATTCATTATTAAAAGAAAGCCAACTGAAGAAAGTGGTTCTATTAAATATGGTTCATCTAAGTTCTTTTCAAATAACACTCATACTATATATGTTCCTACATTAGAAGTTAGATGGGATGATACGGTATTTGCAACAGGTTCTTTATTACCATTAACCGCAGATAATATAACTCTATATCCAAAAGATTTAAACTCTGAATATAAAGAATTATCAAAAGCTAAAATACGTCTTGTTGGAAGAGAAACATATCCTCAAAGAAGTTTTACAGATTCTAATCCATACACTACTATTAAATATTTACCACAAACTACTTATTACCAGGTTAGAGATGCAGAAACAAATTTAGTACTAATTCCATTTGATACAAATTATACAAAAGTAAGTTGTGATTCTGTTGGAAACTTTTTTAACTTTTGGTTTAACACATTACAACCTGAAAGATACTATCAATTTGAATTCCGAGTTGATAGAGCTGATAAGAAGCAATATTTTGATGGGTATGTATTTAAAGTAGTAAGATAATGGCACAAGAAACTAACATAACAACCGAAAACGAATTCGAATATCGTGATATAAAAAGAAACACGTCTAATCAGATTATATCTTATACTCTTCCTGAAGAAACACAAAAACAATATGGTGTAAATAAAGTTAAAGGTGTAACTATAAAATATGAAGTTGATGGGTTTAATAGGACAGTCGGTGGATTATCAAATGACCTTAAAAACGAATTACCTGATTTATCCATACAAATTGTTGAACAAAAGTTTATTAATGAATCTAACATTTATGTTAATGGTGTATCTATTGATGGTGAAGGTGATGAAGTTGAAGAATTTGTAGATGTATATAGTGGTAGATACGAACTAACCCCAGGCGCTCCATCTTTTAGAACTAGATATGGTTGGCATGATAACTCTCACTATAGTGGTATAAGTTATTACAATGGTGATGTAAGAGCAGATACAGATGATTACATCAGATTCGCAGGATTCAAAGAAATTTATTGGGATAATGTGGTATATGGACCACCACTTAGTGAAGGTGGGTATAGAATAACCCAACCTCTTATAGATACTGGTAGAGATTTACAAATCAATACAACTGTTGGTATGCAGCAAGGTAATGATGGCGACTACACAGAGATTAATCAATATGTAAGAATCAATAGAAAAAGAATTCCAGACAACCCTTCAACTGAATTAAAAAGAGTAGGTGGGTTACAAAGTTCAGCAAATAGCCAATGGAAATACCCAATGTTTAATTTAAGTTATGTATTAAAAAACTCTGATATGAGAGTAAATGATTTAATTGAGATTCAAACTCAAGTAGGTTCAAGAAACCCACGTAACTTTATATTTGGTGATAAATCTGTATTTGAAGTAGTATTATTAGAACCAACACAAACATCAGTACCTTGGGCAAGTGGAACAACAACTTCAATTGGTGTGAAGGGTAATAGCCTTCCTACTACAGAAGCAGTAAGTGCACCTCAAGGAAGAACTTCGAGTTAAGGAAAAATATGGCAATAAATAGATTTCAAAATCCTGATATATTAGTTACTTCAAAAGTACCTGTTGAAAATGTAAAAACATTTTCGTTATCTGATGCTTCAAACCTAAGAAGTTCAAATCATCAAATAGAAATAAATGAGCTCTCTTATGGTGGTTGTGTTTTAGAATCACACATATACTCTGCAGATTTATTAATAAGTTCACAACAACAATCAACCTTAGAGTATCAAATAAATGATACCGACCCGGATACAAAATTAGATTTATTACTTACGCCAGAACGTGATGTTAGACTTGGCGTTCAAGATGCTGGGTATTATAGTATTGTTTATAACTTTGTTCAACCACTAACACAACATTTAAGAATCAGTAATATATCAGCTGATAGAACTGAAGTAGAGTTAGAATATGATTCAACTCAAACCAATATAGGATTATCACAATTATTTAATAAAATACAATATGCTTCTGATAGTAATCAACTTAATTTAGGTTTAAATTTTGAGAACAATAACATATGTACTATTACAGATGTAAGTTTTTATAATAATGAAAGAGTTGGTGAGAAGGTAAAGATAATGCCACCACCAATGATACTTCCTACAAGCATCTCGCCTTTGCCTTCGACGTGGAATGGGACTGCAGAGAGAACATTCTTTGCACCATCGGAAGAAGGTAAGGATGGTAATTATTGGGTTGAGTTCTTTTATTCAAGAAAACCAAACGCATATGGGAATCAGGTATATCAAAATACTGGTAGGGTAGCAAAGTGGACTCCGATACTAAATAGTTCAGGTAGTTTAGTGTGGCAACAGGAATTAGATTCTGGTGGAGTTCCAATATTTTATAAACAAAATGCATCAACTGATGATCGTGAGTATGAAATCAGAGCTGGGGAGTATTATAATAAACCACCTCGTTCACCTTACACAAGACGATTATCTAGTATATACAAATATAGTAAAATTAGATATTATGACCCTTCTTATGATTCTAGTAAACTTAAAACTGTTTGTATTAAATTGTATAAACCACTTCCAGATGGATTGCAAGCAGGAAAATGTACTATAGATGAAATAAAAAGAGATTCATATATTGAAAGAGTATTAGTATATGATTTAGATAAAACCACAGAGCAAGACCAATTCTCTCCACCAAACTTTAAGATTGATATGGGTAACTATGGAAAATCTCAAGGTACTGATTTAAAAAGTTGGAATGATTTATTAGATACCAACCTTTCAACATCACAACAAATTATAGATAAATATATTAGTGGTTCATTTGGTGGAACACCTTTGAACTTAGATTATACTCATTTCAAATCGTTTGTTAAATATTCATCAGCAGTAGAACGGGTAAATAACTTTCAATATAAATTAACTCTTATAGAATCATTTAATAAGAGAGTTACAACATTAGAATCGGTAAGTGGTTCTGAAGCTATGACTAACATATCACAATCTATAGTTCGTAAAGATAATGTAGTTAGTGGTATGGATGGTTGGGAACGATGGATGTATCAGGAAAAAACAGGTTCTTTATATACACATTATAGTTCATCAGCATATCCATTAGAACCTTGGCCAAAAGATAATTCTTCTGTAAACTATAGTGTAACATCATCACAAGGGTTATCAGCATACAATGGGTTAATAGATTCAGCAAGTATACATGATTCACTTAATGATGCTAGATTAACGAAAGTAGTTCCATCTGCAATAGTTGAGGACCCATTAAATAAAGAATATGTTTTATTCGTAGATATGATTGGACATCACTTCGATATAACTTGGTCTTATATAAACGCACTAACAAGTATTAATGAAAGAGAAGAACACCCATACGATGGTATGCCGAATGAACTTCTTTATGATGTGGCAAAATCAATGGGTTGGAAATTAACTCATGGTAAGGATACATCAGAATTATGGGAATTTGGATTAGGAACTGATAAATATGGTAATGTACCTAATAGTGGTTCACTTCCATCTAAATCACATGAACAAATTAATAGCGAAGTATGGAGAAGAATTGTAAACAACATCCCATATCTTCTAAAAACAAAAGGTTCAGCAAGAGCAGTAAAAGCATTAATCGCTACATATGGTATTCCACAAACATTCTTATCTATTAGAGAATATGGTGGGCCCGTTATAGAAACTAAGGTTAGACCTATGTGGGAGCATGATAGATTTGTTTACCATTTAAGAATGGATAATGATAATTACATTACGGTTCCTTGGGATAAAATAACAGATATCGATTCCAACACATATGAGTTAGGTCAATCGAATCCAATTGATGTCATAGAACTTCAAGTTCAACAAAATATGAATAGAGATACTGCCGTAATTCGTAAAGGTAGTGATTTTGCAGTATTGTATGAATCAACTGGTTCTGCTACAACTTTAACAAAAGGTAATATACATTTCTATTTAAGTGGTAGTTCGGGATATAAATCAGCATCTATTATGGATGTACCATTATTTGATAAAAATATGAGTACTCTTTTAATCGAAAGAGAGAATTCAGTTGATGATATAACTAAAGATAATTTATACAAACTACAATATAGAAGAAACCGAAAAGATAGAATCTCAGTAAGCAAATCCGCTAGTATATCAATTGATGGTTCAACTGAATCATCTTATAACGCAGCTTGGACTGGTAGTGGTGTTGTTGAATTTGGAAAAGCTTTTGGAACAGTAAGTGGTGCTCCATCATTATGGGCTGATACAAATACAATGAGTGGTTCTATTCAAGAGATTAGATATTGGGCTGAACAATTAAAAGATATAGTAATTGATGAACATACATTATCAAGAGAATCTTATCATGGTAATTCACCTACATCATCTTACTTTGATTTAAAGTTTAGATTTTTACCAGATTCTAATTTAAAAACAATTACGAATCCTGATTCACACCCATCACAACATCCTAATCAAAAGGTAACTGGTTCTTTAAATGGTTCTCATTTAACGGCTTCGTTATTTAATTTTGAAAATGATGATTTAATTGGTGTAACTGAAGAGTACTACACAAAAGTACCATCAGCCGGAGCAAATAATATTTTAAATAATAAGGTTAGGGTTGAAGAAAACACATTAAGAGGTATTTTAGATTCGGATGAGAAGAAAGAAGAATCTCAATATGATTCAGCACCAGTTGATTCAAATGTAGTTGGTGTTTATTTATCAGCTACTAAGATGTACAATGATGATATTATAAATCATACAGGTTATTTTGAAATAGATGATTATATTGGTAATCCTGATAGAAGGTCTGGAATGACTGAACAAAATGAAGAATTGGATTATGTTCGTAGACAGGTATTTAAAAAATATGCTTCTAAAAACTTAATCAATACTACTATAGATATCTTAGCTAAATATGATATGTCGGTGTTTGAACAAATTAGACAAACGATGCCAGCTAGAGTTGATTACAATTCGGGTATATTAATTGAACCACATATTTTAGAAAGACCTAAAGTTAAATCTTTAGCAAATGTAGGTTATACACAACCTCAATATGATGTAACAATTGCATCAATAGATAGACCGTTAGAATCATCATATCATTTATTTGAAACAGAAATATCAAACTCATACTCTCTTTCAGCTGAAAACCATTTATATGAAGCCGCTATTACAGAATCAGTTGCAACTTTGACAGCAAATACTCCATATTATAGCGCAAGTATAGATATTCCAAAGTTATTGGTAATTACTTCACAAAAGGATGATGTAGAGGATTTAGGTAATCCAAAATTAGGTGATATGTATTTACCATCTCAATATAGATATAAAATATTAAACTACAAAGCTGGGGCTGATGTAGGTCATGGGATAAATTGGAATACTGGCTCAAATGGATACTGGAATTATGATGTAGTTCAAAAAAACATATCCGAGCATAGACCAGCACAATATGCACAATTCACAAAGTTCTTCTATTCATCAGAAGCTTCAGCATCAATGAATTTGTTTAGCTCATCATCATTACACCCATCTCAAACAACTACTGATGAATTACCATTAGCAGTAGAGAATCTTAGATTTTTAGGATGTAAGATGAAATCAGATTCTTTAACAACGAATTCACCTGATACACCTGATGGTAAACCCGTAATAGAAATATTTACAGCCGACCCTAATGTATTAATAAAAACATCTCAAACAGGTGATGAGGGTAACTTAGATGTAGATGCAGGAACTGGGATAGCTACATTAGAAATTGGTGATTTAATTGTTGATGATGAATTATATTGGAAACGATTAGAAGAGTATAGACGAGAGCTTAGAGAATTCAAACGTAAATTAGAACATATGATTAGAATTGAAAAAGCAAGAAACATCAAAGCTGATATTCGTATGAAAGATGAGAATAAACGTAGAAATATTGAAATGAAACGTAGAAGTGAGTTTAATATTAAAAATGAGTTTAACGGGTAGATAACATTATGGCAAGTAGAAAAGCAACGAAATCAAGACAAAGGAAATTAGAAAACTCTAAATTGAACGAACTCATTAGTAAACGTTTGAAGTCCGTATTGGAATCCCCAGTCCTAAATACTGTAGATGAAACTACTAAGATATCTGATATTATTAAGACTCCCGATAAAACAATTGAAACTGGGAAGTTATTGAAAGATAATATTAAAATAGATGATTCAGATAAAGCTAAACCAATTGATTTAATAGATTTAATAAAACCCGATGAAGTTACTTTTGGATTACCTGAAGATGATGTTATTGTAATTGATAAAAATCAGTTAGATGAAGAAAATCAACGTAGGTTATTCGAAGAAGAAAGAGAACGTAGGTTAGTTGAAGATGAAAGATGGGCTGATTTAAAACAATCGTTTATTGATGATAAAAGAAGAAGAGAAGAGTTCATAAAGAAAATAGCTTTAATGAAAAAAGAATTCGATTTATATTTAAAAGAAAAGTATCCTGATATTGTAGGTGATAAATCTATAAAAACGGAAGAAATAGTTAAAACAAAAGAGGAAATTCTTAGAGCAAAAGCTTTAGTAAAGAAATCATTGGAAGAACATAAACGTATTATGATTGAACGTCTTGATAGAGAAAAACTTAGAAAAGTAAAAGAAGGTAAGTTTAAAATAAATATTAAAGAAGATAAGTTGGTATCTACATTTTTAGAAGAAGAGATAGTTATAGAACAGCAGGAGAAGTTAGATAGGAATCCAGAGATTGAGGGTTTAAATCCAATTGAAAAGCAGATAAAGGATATGAAGCGTATGGAGAAGGAATTGGGTAGGCCGATAATTCCTCATAGAGATATAGTAGAAAGTAACGAATCAGATTTTGATACAGATACCGAAACCGATTCGACTGATATACTTATTAAACCAGGCAACACATCTCCGTTTGAAAACTATGAAGAACGAAGAGAACCATTGGAGAGATTAAGGAAATCATTATCCGATGGAAAAGGTGAAGATGATTTCATTGTAAAGATGGATAAATCAGACAGAAAAGAATTAGAATAACAGAACTTTATTAAAAAGTAACTTAAAAAGTTTTTTTTTAATATTTATATAAGAAAACAAATTGTAAAAGGGTATAACAAATGGGATATTTAGATAATTCATCAATAACAGTAGACGCTATCTTAACAAAAAAAGGTAGGGAGTTATTGGCAAAAGGAAGAGACTTCTTCGTAATCAGTCAGTTCGCGTTGGCAGATGATGAAGTAGATTACGAACTATGGAATCCAGCGCATCCGCTAGGTTCAGACTATTATGGAATCATAATAGAAAACATGCCAATCGTTGAGGCAGTAACAGATGAGAATTATTCTCTAAGATATAAACTATTAACTCTTCCAAAGAATACTATTAGAATTCCTATTATTGAATCTAACCCAAGCTCTGTTAGTTTAGAAGAAGGTGCAAAACAAACTATAGTTAATCTATCAACTAAGAATGGTGGTAACGATACATTAGGATATACAGTTACATTATTAAACTCTGATGCAGCATCTATTATAGGTGATGGTTCTGGAATTGCAAATAACGAAGATTCAGTTGGTTCTAATGAAGATAGAAGAAGTATTACTATTAGTACTAACAAAACATTTACAATTAACTCTAAAGTATTAGCCGATAATACAGATATCGCAACAAAGATATTTGTTATTGGTAATGAAACAGGTGGTAGAACAGAAATTGAATTGACTGTTACTAATAACCCTGATATTTCAGTAGGTAACACATTAGATTCAACATTATAGGATAATCAAAAGGGAATAAGATATGGCAATTTTACCAGCAGGTTCGTTTAATACATCAAAAAGAGTTTTCACAGCATTCAAAGTAGGGGATGTTGTAGAAGGTGGTGTAGAAAAAGTGACTAGAGGATTATGGAGTGGTAACGTAGGTACGTTAACTACATTTCATACATCATCAGCACAATCAGCGACACAGAAACAATATTACTACGAGATATTTGATGGGGTATCAACAGATGCAACATCAGAATCACAATACTCAGTAACTTACGGGCATAATGCAGGTAGTGGTTCTTTAGGGCAGAATGAAGATTCACCTTCAAACGCCATCTATTCTCAATATGCACAGATTTTACTTCCTGATAATCAGAGAACGTTTAGTTTTAATAGTGTTACATCAGAACACATATACGCAATTAATCTTAACAGAGCTAGAATAAAAGATAGATTAGATCCAGGTAACTTCGAAATTACATTAGCTAAACTTAACGCACACGCATCTAATCCTGAAGTTCATTCTTCTGAAGCTATAACAGAATTAATTGATGATAGTGGAGATACACAACAAGCAGCAACTCAAATAGGTAGAGTATATAACGTAGTTTCAGGTTCAATCCTAAACGGAGTTTATTCACCAAAAACTTATTATGGGCAAGTTTACCCTGAGCAGGGTGTTATTGTACTTAATGCAGATGCACTGGATGAGGCAAAACTAAACTTTGGTACTGTTGTTAGTTCAAACACAAATGGTGATAACTCATTCAAATTACACACTTCAATTAGTGGAGCAGCTGTAATTAATGCTACTAATGGGTTTGCCGCAAGGAATGAAGAAAAAGTACAATCAACATTTTATTTCGTAAGAGCTAAAAATGGTGAGTATAACTTTTCTAACAACCCATCATATACAACTGGTTCTAATGGTTCGTTTGCACAACCAACATTTGCAAACAATCCAAAATCATACATAACTACTGTTGGATTATATAACGCTTCACAGCAGTTATTAGCAGTAGCTAAGTTATCTAAACCAATTTTAAAATCATTTTCGAATGAAGTATTGGTAAAGGTAAAATTAGATTTTTAAAATAACCTTTTAACAAATTATGAAACCACATGGCAGAAGCTTACAAACCTATCAATGGGGGTGGCACTCAACTAAGACCATTCAATACCCATAAAAGATGGGTTGTAACCGACTTGAATTATAGAACAGACTATTATTCAACCTCGGTCATAAAAGGCATATCCCCTAATTTCAAAGAAAAGATAAACGTATCCGAATCAGTAAGTCTACCAGCGTATAGAGAAGTTGACCAATTAGATAACTACAATTCCAACTCTACCGATTTTCTTAATTCGAAACATCAAAAGGTTGTATGGTCTGGTCTTAATCAAATGTTTTTTAAACATAGAGCCAGAGTTGAACGAGATTTATATGCAACCGCATCTATATTTTCAGTTCCACATAATAGAATGGGTGATGGCATAAGACCAGGAACAATTGAAATTGTTGATGGTAGTATGACTTCTTCCAATATTAATAATACAACACTTATAGATTCTAAATTAGATGAGTATCATGGGGCTTTAGTAGATACTTCCTTAGATAGTGGTTCATATGTTCCATTTGGAAATTTAAAAGGATATTGGGGATTTAACGATGAAGTAGTTCCTGTTAATAAAAGTATTGATAAAATTATAGAAGATAGAAGTGGTTACTTAAATAATGGGTATGGTAAAAATATAAACTATACCAATGGTATTCCAACTACTGG
>Ga0070744_10000493_pt1 | contig 11389 bp, 16 predicted proteins | sample ColrivemetaGS535_FD_74188 | JGI IMG/M metagenome (GOLD analysis project Ga0070744, IMG submission 74188) | Estuarine microbial communities from the Columbia River estuary, USA - metaG S.535 | ecosystem: Environmental > Aquatic > Marine > Intertidal zone > Estuary | place: USA: Columbia River...
ATTTCTTCTAAAAATAATCTTTTTCGTAATCGGAATTTTTAGATTCTTGTTCTAATATTTCCAATAAGTTTTTGATTGATTTAGATAAAAGTTCTTTTACTTCATTAATTTTTATATCTGATATATAGCCCATAATATTTATATGATTTATTCATATAATGTTTTAAATTTGTTGATAATTGGTTTAAATGTTCTTTTGAATTTATTTTAAAAATATTATCCTATTCCATAATTAGTTATTAATCCATTATCAATTACAAAGTTTATTCTATCAAATCGAAGATCCATTGAACCCATATAATTAATAGAATCTTCTCTAATTATTCTTACTACATAACCATTTTCTTTACATAATTTTGAACCAGATTCTACAACCATTCCAATTAAAGATTCTAATAATTCTTTTTTATTTGATTTTTCCATAATTAAGTTTCATTTAATAAGTAATTTAATTTCTTTTCTCTGTTTAAACGTTTTAATTCTGTTTCTGGATTATCTATTATTTCTTGTGGTAAAGGATTACCAAAGCAATGAAAATTACCACCTACATAATTCGGACAACCATCTAAACTGGTTAATTGATTATTATTACAATCAAAATAACCACCTACTTCTTTTGGACACCCTTCTAAACTGGTTAATTGATTATGGTTACAAGAAAAATGACCATCAACATAATTAGGAGCACCATCTAAACTGGTTAATTTATTCCAAGTACAAGAAAAATTACCTGTTACTTTATTAAATTTAAGTGGTAGTTTATTTATTTCATTCTTATTCCTTGACCAACTTGCTATCCAAACATCACCATCCACATCAATAGATCCATCTGAATTTATTGTATAGTTTAGTATGTTATACTGTTTACAAATTTCTTCAATTGTCATTTAATAGTATATTTAGTTTTTTTTCTCTTTGTATTTCTTTTGGTAATGTATTAATGTGTGTTATTTATCATTCTTTTGGTTATTTAATGAGTTTTAATGAGTTTTATATAAGTTAGTATAATATTAAAATAAAAGTGTCTTAAAACGAGTTTAATAATGTATTTAATTTCTTTTCTCTATTCAAACGTTTCATTTCTGCTTTAGGATTATCAATTATTTCTTGTAGCAATGGATTTCCACTACAAATAAAATATCCACCGATATAATTAGGGCATCCTTCTAAAGAAGTTAATATATTAACTTGGCAATAAAAACTATTACCAACATAGGTAGGGGCACCTTCTAAACTGGTTAATTTATTAGTATTACAATCAAACCAACCTCCAACATAATTAGGACAACCATCTAAAGAAGTTAATTGACTTGAGTTACAATAAAAACTACCTATTACTTTATTGAATTTAAGTGGTAGTTTGGTTAAATTCAACTTATTTAAAGCAACATTCCCATCAACATCAATTGAACCATCCGGATTAATTGTATAGTTTATTATACCATATTCTTTACAAATTTCTTTTATATTACAAGTTATGTTATTTATCATTCTTTTGGCTATTTAATGAGTTTTAATTAGTTTTATATAGGTTAGTATAATATTAAAATAAAAGTGTCTTAAAACGAGTTTAATAAGGTATTTAATTTTGCTTCTCTTTGTAATCTTAATATTTCTGCTTTAGGATTATCTATTGTTTCTTGTGGTAATTGATTAAGATGACAATTAAAATTACCACCTACATAATTAGGACAACCTTCTAAACTTGTTAAATTATTACTATAACAATAAAAATCACCACCTACATAATTAGGACAACCTTCTAAACTTGTTAAATTATTACTATAACAATAAAAATCACCATCTACATATTCTGGACAACCATCTAAAGATGTTAAGTTATTATTAGCGCAATAAAAATCACCAGTAACTTTATTAAAATTTAATGGTAATTTGGTTAAATTTTTATATGATAAATAAACACTACCATTTACATCAATTGATCCATCTGGATTTATAGTATAGTTTATTATATCATATTCTTTACAAATATCTTTTATATTTTCATTATTATTCATCTAAAAGTGAGTTTTTGGATAAGATATATATAATATGTTAAATTGATTAGTAAATCTCCGAGCATGATTAAGTCCTATTTTATAGGCATAGATAAGCCTCATATATAGATCTGAAGTATCAATATTAACATTAAATGGTTTTGATTAATGGCAATTGAATGGTTTAATAGATGGCAATTTTTAAAAGATTGTGATATATAGAAAATATTTAAAAGAAGATTAGTGTTTTAAAATTGATTAGTAAATCAAGAGCATGATTAAGTCCTATTTATATAGGCATAGATAAGCCTCATTAAAGATCTGAAGTATCAATATTAAATATTAAATGACGATTAAAGATTCCTTATTATGGCAATTTAATAAGTGTATTAAAAAGATATTTTTTAAAAAATATCTTAATAAATTTTTTTTGATTAAAAAAAAGAGGGATAATAATACTATTATTATCCTGGATTTCTATTTTGTTTAATATAATAAACTATTATTTTATACAAATGTGACGATTGGAATATTATATATATAATCATAGCATAGCGGATAAAAAAAATATATCTTATGGGAAAGTCAATTGAAGAAATACTTAAAAAAATAGAATTAGAAAGGTCACAAAGAATAAATGAAGAGCAATCTAAGTTAGACCAAATAAATCTTCAAAGAGATTTAGCTAGAAAAGAATGGAATAAAAGATTTAGTATATATGAAGGTATATCTAATAATACATCTACTTCTCCAGCTGCTGGTGGTGGAAGTATTAGGGTTATAGAATACATAAACTGGATTTATATTTCAGGATATGACTTAGAGTATAAAGTTATTTCTTTTAGTCCATCTTCTATTGAAATAGAAAGTCAAAACTTAAATAATAAAACAGTAGATGTAACATACACACCGATAAATGATACATTTCTAGACTTTGGTGGAGTAACTCAAAATCTTGGTCAGATGACTTTTACAGATGGGTATATTTCTTTACTTAATGAAGACTATGTTGATGTTTTAGAAGGAACATATTCTCTTTACTCTGAAGATTATGGATATACATATTCAATTTTTGTATCAGATACTGGTGTATATAATGAAACTATAGTACCTGCTAGATTAGATTATATAAATGAAACCCCTTTTGAAGGTGTAAGAATAGGAACTTTTGGGGTAAATGATTACTTAAATGGTAAAACAGTTAGTGTTTCTTTTAAACCGTTAGATGATGGTTGGATAGAATTAGGAAATCAAGTAATTCCTTTTAATAATGTTACTGCATCACCATATGGAAATTACTTTATAAACTATGAGCTAGAAACTTATAGATTAGATATAAATCTTCCTATTCCTGTGGTTGATTTCAAAGCAGTTCAATTATTTGATTCTGTAGGTGGAACTCAATCTGTTATCTTTGATAATCTAAGTTATGGATATCAACCAGCAGATACCGCATGGTCTATAAGTGGAAATGAACAATCTAATAGTAGTTATGATGCTTCTCAATCCGGTGATTGGTCTTTAGTTTCTTATGAAGCACAACGTCCTAGTTTGATTATTGGTAACTCAATTGGTTCATTACCTCCAGTATATGGTGGTACTACTAATTTAGAAGTTGCATTTATAAATGGTGGTTCATATGATGTTACACTTTATGTTAAAAATACATCAGGTGTAAGTTCTAAAACTAAAACAATTGATGTTACAGCAGCAACACCTGGTATAATAACTGGTATAACATATTCTCTTAGGAGTGATGCTTTTACATGGATAGTGGATTTAGTATGGAATGTCAATCCTTTAAGTGTTAATCCAAATATAAATCATACAGAAGTAACTGCTATTAATGGATCAGCAACAAATATTCCTATATCAAGTATAAGTATATTTAATACAGGTGAACAATATAAAGCAGGTGCTGGTGTTTACTTTTTGAAAACATCGCCTACACTTACCGGAAATGATACTATAACAATATCAGTATTGACAACAACTGGGCAATATGCGATTGGTTCAATAGGTCCTTTAGACTTTAGATTAGGGTTTGTTGCGACAGAACCTACGGTTACTTCTGATAGTTATGGAAGTGTTAGTAATAGTAGTGCAACAGTCACTGGAACAATCACAAGCGATGGTGGATCAGCAATACTTGAAAGAGGTATCGTATGGAGTACAAGTCCGGATCCTACCATATTAGATAACAAAGTAGCTGGTACAGGAACTGCGGTAGGGACATTTACAAAGACCTACACAATACCAAATCCATATACATACATATATGTAAGAACATATGCAACCAATGCAATAGGCACAGGATATGGAACTGATCTTTACTTTATTTTACCTTGTTTTGTTAAGGGAACTAAGATAACAATGTTTAATGGAACTAAGAAAAACATAGAAGATATATCTTATGAAGATAATCTTTTAGTATGGAACTTTGATGATGGTCAATTTGATTCCGCTAAACCATTATGGATAATGGAAATGGTGAAGACACCATCTGTCAATATACTATTCAGTGATGGATCTAAATTAGGTATATCGGGATATCTTGAACACGATGGTGGACATAGAATATTTAACTTAGATAAAGGAGAGTTTACTTATGCAATACCTAATGAACATACTCCTATAGGAACCAAAACATTCAATGATAAAGGTGATTTAGTTACGATAGTAGGTAAAGAAGAAGGTGAGTTTGCTGAGATATACAATGTTGTAACTAATAGACACTTAAACATATTCGCAGAAGGTATGCTTACATCTAGAAGACTAAACAACATATACCCTATATCGGATATGAAGTTTGTAAAAGAAGAAAGAACTATAACTCCTATTGAAGAGTTTAAAGGTATAACAGAAGAATACTACAATGGCCTTAGATTAGGTGAACAACCGATTGTTAAAGTATCTGAAGGATTCCTTACTAAATCACCAGGTGAATTAGCTTATACACTTCCTACTATTGAAGAACTGGTAGAATGGACTGGAAGATTCATTCAGAAGAAATACGAGCCTGTATATGAAGATACTATTTCTTGATCATCAGGGAGTAATGAGATTGGATCCGGTATGTTGGGTAACAGGAAATCCGGAACTTCAAGACTTCAATAAAGATGCGGTGAAGAATATAAACGATATAATATCGGAAACCGACTGTGAGATTGTAGTATCTTCTGATTGGAAGCTGTGGATAAACCTATCTGAAATGCAAAGTTTTTATAGAAGACAAGGATTGATAAAATCTCCTATTGGATATACACCAGATAAATCCAGTGAAATAAAGTCTCCAAATGACCTCACAAGACTTAGAATGGAAGAGATAACACAATGGCTTAATAACAATAAAGATGTATCAACTTGGGTAGCCGTTGATGACTTAGATTTGAGAAAACTTGAAAGGTTCGTATTCATAGAAGATGCTAAAATAGGAATGACCAAAGATTCCTTGTTTGTGATAAAGAACTACTTAAATAATTTAATATACTTCATTTATATATTTTCTATTTTTTCATTCTAAGCATCTATTGAATTATCAGTATTTATACCATATTTTTTACATATATCTTCAATCTTCATTTAATATTGTATTTATTTTATCATTTCTTATTGATTCTATAACCATTGATTTAAAAATATTCATATTATTAAGATAATCATCGGATTTGCCATTATATACTTTTTCATAAATATCACACGGATCAACATCTATAATACCTTTATTAAAATCATTATGATTATATCTTATAATTGTGCTTTTACCACCAAATGATAGATTAATAAGATTTTTTTTACGTGCTTCAATTACAAATGGATATACAGCAATAATATAATCTTTATAAATAGTTAGAAATTCCCGATAATCTGTATTGATAAAATCTAATTTATGCACTTCCTTTAAAGATATAATATCATCAAAAGATTTTATTTCCATTTTCTTTTAAATTTAATATTTCAATTATTTCACAATCTGCTGAAATCATAGGACCTTCTCTAAAATATCCTTTTACACCAACTTTTATTTTATCATATAATAATGTTCTTGTATTACTTGTAATAATAAACATCTTAGCATATCCACTATTTGGAACCGGTTTATCACTATCGCAATCTTCAAATTCAGGATATATCATACATAGATCATCACTATCAATAAATGAAAAATCTGATCGAATTCCTTGATAAGGTTCACCTGTTTTTCTACCACCATCATCAGGACTTCTAAATTTATATTTAACTCTAAAGTCTGCTTTATATGCTAAAATATTTTCGTAATCAATCATTTAATAAACTATTTAATTTTCTATTTCTATTTAATCTTTTAATTTCCGCTTCTGGATTATCTATTACTTCTTTTGGTAATGGATTAGAAGAAATATCAAAACTTTTACCAACATAATTAGGAGCACCTTCTAAACTGGTTAGATTATTATTTCTCCACAAGAAATCTTTACCAACATAATTAGGACATCCTATTAAGTTAGTTAAATCATTATTACCACAAGAAAAATCCCCACCAACATAATTAGGAGCACCTTCTAAACTGGTTAGAAACTTTCCATAGCAATAAAAATTGCCATCAACTCTATTAAATTTAAGTGGTAATTTATATAAATTACCACCCAACTCAACATCACCATCTACATCAATAGATCCATCAGGGTTTATTGTGTAGTTTTTAATTTTATGTAGTTTACAAATTTCTATAATTTCTTTATTCATATATCTTTCTTAAATATGATTTATTACTATTATCATATATGAATCTATCCAAAGAGTCTATATAAACAGAATCAAATGATTGAAATGGATAGTAACTATCACCAACAATAAAAGGCAATACTTTAAATGTATCACCGTGTTTTAAATTATGCATATTTGAAACATTAATGTATGGTGTTTGTTTACAAAAATTGTGAAATAAATTGTGCTACTTTATATCCCGTGAATGCCCCTAATGCTGCTGAACCAGGTAAAACAACAAATTTACCAAAATTACTTATATATTTAGCACGATTAACAATATAAGATATTAAGATATAATATAAGAAAAAATTAATCAATACAGCAAGGTCAATTTCTTTGGCCATAAACACAACTATTGAGTTACCAAAGAATCCCCAACTAAAGTTAATCAGTGTTTCTCTGATTAACTCATTTACAGATGTTTTAGTATCCGCCACTTTTATTTCTTTTGTAAAAATATTTGTTTTCATAATTATTCTAAAATATCACCAAATCCGTTCTCATCCAACCACTTCATCTCACTTATTAATACGATTTGACCATTTGGGTGTATTAATTTTTTTTCTTGCATTAAAAGGATATATACACTTTTTTATTATTATATATTTGATATTGTTAATGGATTCGAACCACTATCTTAACCACACACGGGCTGCGCATTATCCATTATGCTAAACAACATATTAAAAATAACATAATCAGTTGATCAGACCTTTAAGTTATCATTTAACTCCAGATAAATAATACCGATCAAATACTATCTATCATTTAATTCTTCCCAATTGATAAGATCAGTTGTGATATTTTTTCTTTAAAAAATATACACCATTAAAAATACACACACTCTTATGTTGGATATGACCACACTAAACTACGTATTAAGCACGTTCCCATTTTGGTAAAGAATAACCCCACTTAGAGCAGCGGACGCTTGTAATTATTTATGGATATAATTACTAAAAACCATCTGAATTTATCACTTTCATTGAAGATTAAAAAGGATTCGAACCTTCAACTTCCCCACTCTCGGGAAGACGTGCTACCAGTTACACCATTAATCTTACGCCTTAATCTTGTGTGATTCGCCAAAATCATATTTATTTCATTCAATAGTGTTTAGAATCACTATTCCAATTTGCCAGTAGATCTTAATAATCCGCCACAGGCCGAAATAATACTCTAAACTGAATGTTGGCGCATTCCTATTTAAAATCTATAAATATTTTATACACAAGGTTATATCTATATAACAATATTTAATCTTATAAAGTTCATATAATTTAAAAAAAATTATGAAAGCATATCGGTCGTTCCCACATATATGATTAACCCCTTCCATACTATTTGGTTCGCTAAAACCATACCCTTTGAGATATTAATCAGTGGTTGATTAGATTATTATATAATTCATCTTTTCAACTTCATAATTCTATAACAACATTAAATCATCATATTGTTACACAAATATACAACTCTTTTTTGAAATAAAAAATCTTTTTTTAAATACACTTAATTAATTGTTCAATTAAATCAAAGTTCCTGGAAAAATATAGATTTCTAAACTTTTTTCCGAACCATCTTTATCAACAAATGGCAATATCTTAAAGATATCACCATCATTTAGTCTATACATTATTTAAATTTTAATTGTTCAAGTGATAGGATTTGAACCTATAAGAGCTTTGGTTAGTTAAATCAAAGTCATTTTTAAAATGTACCCCAGGTGGGAATCGAACCCACACGGACTTTTCAGTCCACAGGATTTTAAGTCCTGCGTGTCTACCAGTTTCACCACTGAGGCATTTTATTATAGTATCAAACCATTCATCTAATGAATATATTTCATTTTTTATTTACCATTCTACATAATAGACATCATCAACAATTATAGCATTTCGGATTTCAACATCAGTATATTCATCTTCCCAATTTTCAAGTTCTTCTAATGTAAAATCACCCAATTGTATATTATTGGTAATATCAAATTTAACACTAAAATACATTTCATGGAATGCACAATAATCACCCGATATGCTTACATAAACTTTTACTTTTTGCATTTTTATTTTATTTTGTAGCATAGATCGGATTCGAACCGATGACACCGAAAGGTAAGAACTTATGAGATTCCCTGCTTAAGCCACTTGCATACCATGCTATTTCAGACTTCATTTTTTTTAAATTAATTGATTTATTTATTTAGAAAAATTGCTGACGAAGTCTTTTTAATTCTGACAACTGTTGGTTGTTTATAAGATACAATTTTTAAAATTGCTGAAGTTGTCGTATTCTTTATATAATGTTCTAATGCAAAAGTTTAAAAGAACTTTATTATTTATTTTTTAACCAAAGGACATATACCACCACGTGTAGTTGTAATGTATTCAACACCATCAACTTCAATTATTTGATAACCGGTTCCTTTGTATATAGTATATTCCTTTCCATATATTCTTTGATTTGCTTCTTGTTCTCGTTTAATAGTGGTTGTAGTGTTGTCTGCACAACTTACAAATAAGAAAAGAGCGAATATTAATATGTATTTCATAATTGAATATTTTTAAGTAGTTAATTAAAATGTCTGATTATGTAAAAATAAAACAAATAATATTCCAATTGATAAACAAATTATCATTGTCATAAGTTCATTTGATGCTTGTGTTTTCATTTCCATTATATTTAAGTAGTTATCAGTTATAACGTTATTTTTAATCTTAAAGTTCAAAAAGAACATTATTATTTTTTATTACTGATAACTATCTGAAATATATTACCTAAACAAAATCCAATGAATAACAGTAAAATATAAAGATAAATCATACTTCTACGTGTTGAAGCAATTCTTGATCCAAAGCTAACAACATAGCATCCATTGGTGTCATCTGATCTTTAGAACCTTTGTTTCCACCTAAGATTGTTGAAATAATTGAACCATCAAAACCTCCTACAAGGATTGTGCCTTTATCATCCATACGAACCGGTTGATCATTTCCTCTACCTGTAACCCACCACCAAACGATAGTGATTCTTGGTAAACCTACTGATTCCAGTTTTTTCATAGCCACTTCATAGTTAGTTTCCATTTTTTGTGGATTTACTTTACCATAAATTGTATCAGTATAACTATTTCCAGCAGGATTAAACTGCATATCAGAAACAACTAATAGGGTTTCAGGGAAGTCTGTAACCGGAATATTAGGATTCGCTTTACGAACTCTAACTATTTCATCAATTACTGATTGGAAATTTGTGCTACCCATAGCATTTCTTGGAAGTGCATTATACTTATCAACAAAAGAACCAGCCAATTTTTGAATTCTTGAAGTAGAGTCAAACATAATTACATTATCTTTGAAAGCACCTTCATTCAAGGATGAAAAGTAAATCCCTAAAGACATACAAACATCCATTGCTGATACATCACCACCCACAGAAGAACCCATTGAACCTGAAGTGTCCAAAGCACACCAAACATTTCCTTTGATAGCACCATTATCCTTTTTAGCAGTTTGTATTAACATTTCAAACTGTTTATTAACAGTCATTTCTTCAACTACATTATAGTTGCTTTTAATACGTGAAACTAATTCATAAGGATAGCCTGTGAAATTAGCTACTGGTTTAGCCATAATCCATTTGATATAGCGATCTTCTAATCCCCAACGCTTCAAGAAAGTTTCTCCTTTCTTATTCATTTTTGTCAATCTTGGTAGGAATTTTCCACCAATAGTAGAAAAGTTCAATTGATCAAAATTTTTCGCACAAATATCCCTTTGGAATTTATGGGAAATTCCTTCTTTCTTGAAAAGACGATATTCTTTTTCAGACATACCGAAATTTTTCATAAAAGCGTTTACAAACTCTCTCATTTTTTTCAAATGAAGGGTATTTGCATTCTTCTTACTACGGAGAGTAGGTAAGTATTTTTTAATGTTTTCAACGTGATATGTTGAGTTTTCAACATCAGATTGAAACACAGCATTATATAATGCAAAGATTGCATCAATATTAACTAATTGAGAATCCATTTCCCAAAGAGTTATCAGATCTTTCCAAGAACCGAATTCTGGGATAAGATTTAAGTTTTTATAAAAAGTTTTTGGATGGTTTTTAGCTACCCAAAGCAATCTTTGGAATACTTCATAACGAACACCTTGTCCTTTTTGAACAGATTCTGTTTCAAAAGAACCTTTATTTTTACGAGTAACTGTTCTCCAATAAAACAAGGATTTCATAGCCAACATAGGATTTTCATCCCAAATTGCTGCCATTTCAACATCAATTTGATTTTTATCTCTTTTTACTTTTGCATAGGTTGCTACCTTTCCAAATTGGTCAAGTAATGAACATCCTGTTGAAGAATGAGATAAAGCACCATTTTCAGTTGTTGTATTCTTTGTAGTTAATTGGTCTATAAAAAGATTCATGTTTTTTAAGTTTTTGTTTGTGTGAACGTCTGACAGCTTAGACGAATATATAGTTCTTGTAAATTGCTGAACGCTGTCGTTCAAGATTTTTAATTGGTGTTTACTTCTTTAAATAAAGAAAAGAATTCTTCAGAATTTCTAACCCAGAATTCCCCATCAGGATTATCATATAAAGTTTGATATATTACACAATCAATCCATTTGTTATTTACTTTC
>Ga0070744_10000500_pt1 | contig 11295 bp, 14 predicted proteins | sample ColrivemetaGS535_FD_74188 | JGI IMG/M metagenome (GOLD analysis project Ga0070744, IMG submission 74188) | Estuarine microbial communities from the Columbia River estuary, USA - metaG S.535 | ecosystem: Environmental > Aquatic > Marine > Intertidal zone > Estuary | place: USA: Columbia River...
GATTGAAGCAGTTCTTTCTTGGACTCCTCGATCAGCAACCGTTCGAGGTCGGAGCATTTTTCAAGCTCGCTGGAGCTACGAGCAGGTTTACCAACGGCAGTGGCGGCAGCAGTGGCGGCAGCAGTGGCGGCAGCATCGGAAGCCATAGTTGTTTGTTTGGACGTTTGAACGCTGGGAGGCGAGGATGTAATTTGTATTTAAAACAAAAAGCATTTCAATTTTTTGAGGTTGTATTCGTTATCTATAAGCATTGCATACGAAAGTACTGGTGGCGAATATTTCGTCCATTATTATTGATGATGTAGAACTTGCTATTCCAAATCATTGTAGTAATACACGATAATGTCAACTAACCTTAAATTCTGGTATATTAAATAACATTTTTAAAAACAGATGTAATATCTATAGGAAGAAATGCAAATAATGTTAATAATCCTATACCTATTATTAAATAAATCCCATACACGTCGATTCCTAAATCAAAGAAATGTGCTATTTTTTTGGTCAAAAAATATAATAAAATTATAGAATTGAATATTACAACATATCTTATAAGATTTCCCGTAAGATTTCCCATATACTTATTTAGAGACATATTTATTGATTTCAAATCATAGTCAATTCAGATACATTATACATCCCGTTATCTTTTTTATTTATATGAGATGTATTAAAGTAAGCATAATCTAATGGAATTTGTCTGTCAAATGATTTAACTATGAATTGTGGATCAAGCAGTCTTTCGAATCCCAAGTCTCTATCGAATATTTTCAATTCTGGCTGAATAACAGAATCGTACATTTTTGTCCATTTTCCATTTGTATCTCTCAATTTAAGTGTATCTTTTATAAATTTTCGTTCAGAGGCAAGCTTTGTAGATTCATATGAGTCATCTTTTTCATCGTCAGGCAAATTTAATAATACCTTGCTATTTCCCATAAATACAGCATATTTTACAACACCTCCTTTTGTAAAAACAGGTGTATTCTCTATAGTTATACGTTTACCTATAATCTCTAAAGGTTCCCCATTAATAGTTATGGCGGCGTATCTCAGAGATCTGTCAAAACTGCCGAAATAAAAAAACGGACCAAGCGACGAGTAAGGACCAGACCTGTTCATACCTAATCCGGCAAGTATTCCGATTTTTTTGTAATAGTCGCCTATATATCCAGCGATAGGTATCTCTATTAACATTTTCTTCTCATCTATTAGAAAAATAAATTTGTCGTTTTTAATAAAAAAATCTGTGACTTCCTGTTCAACTTCAAAATTATAATATTTTTGACTATTTACAATATCATCTACTAACAATAAATATTCTTTATCGTCAGATGATATGTTTACAACTCTATTGTCATTGTTGTTTATTTTAAAAAACATATATTGAACATCTTCGTGTCTATATAATCCTTCGTAATCAGTGTTTGATATGTTAGGTATCTCTCCGTCTTGTACTTTTCTTTTGTGAAACATCAATTTATTATTGCTATTTTTATACATATTGATCAACAAGTATGGCAAAATACTGTTTGTAACTATTTTAAATTCTATTATCACAGCCAACCCACTTTTAATAGATTTTTTGCGAATATCTAAATCTTCGTCTCCTAACAGGCTATATGATTTAAAACCAGCTTCATTTTCATAATTGTGTGTGAATTTATTTGGAGCAGTAAAATCTATTACATTAGTGGAGTCTGTTGGCATAGATTCTGTTTTTGCTTCTTTAAATTTGCTAAGCACATTATTTCTAGTATTAATAGACCCCTCCATATAAACTAATCATTTGATATTATTTTGGTACTTTATATTGTATTTTATCTGTTGTCTTAATCTTCCTTGATTTCATAATAAAATTTGTTAGTTCTTCTACATTCTCATCACTGCTATCTGAAAAATGTTTGGATAAACAATCATACAGATGTTGTTTGTTCATAGGATAACGGGTCTTATTACTGGTGTACACAATCTTGCCATTATTAACATCAAAGCAATCGATTTCATTTGTCTTCATTATGTCTACCAAATTACTTGTCAGTATTTTTTTTCGTTCTTTTCGATGTTTTAGTTCCTTCTGGATTAATTGTATCTCCTGTTCAACAGCAATCCATTGTTTAATATTTTCAACCAATTCATCTTTTGTAGCAGACATTATTATATTATAGGTGACATGTTTAAATTATTTGTTTATCACTATCTCTCTTGATATACCTTTAATTATTTTATTAACATCATCGTCTTTGTTGGGAGAGGTAAGTTGTTGAATTATTTCACAATATTCTAACATACTCTGTTCACATTTCTGCCAGTCTGGATGTTTTTCTTCCCAGTTTTTAACAGAATTGAATTGTTTTTTTGAAACACTTGTTATCGCTTTTTTAATATTTGATTTATCAACGTCATCTTTTTCCCATACTCCGTAATCTTTAACATACAAAATTTCTTGTTTTAAATCGCTACAATGAATAGGTCGCTTATTAAGGTCTAGAGCTTTAAGACCTCTGATAAATATATTAGTAATTCCCAGAGCATATCCATGTTCGCGTGCAGAGTCTATATCTTTATGGTCTAACTGAAGCGAATCGATAAATTCCGTCATATTAAGCGCGTCTTTGCATTCTTCATTCAAAAACATTTGTATATTAAATTGGTTATTTATTGTTGTATTGCCTATACGAGGCAATAGCTCTTTTACAATTCTCCTCATTTCTTCGTTTTCTGTCACTATATTTTTGTATTGTTCAGATAACGTAGAAAGTAATATAATAGCATTATTATTGCTATCAGGTTTACCCCCATCTAATTTATCGCAAATTTTCAAATGACGATTATAGCTCTGTATATGTTTATACTTTCTACCACATCTACATGAAATTAACGATGGCATACACATATTATTAATTGATGTAGGCGCCGCCAAATGAGCATTAGTGAGCATTTCGTGTTTCTTCGTTTTTTTATGTTGGGTCATTAAAAATTTTTTATTACATCCATAGTCACAAACTTCGCAATGATGTGTCCATTTTTTTGGTGCGGCATATTTTAGCATATATTATATGCTATATATGAGCATTTATATGAAGCCTTAAAACCCTTTTTTGAATATGACAATTTGGCTGTTTTGATGCCTACATGCCTTACCTACATCATTTTTTAAACACCTATAGTTTCTATACTTAGAGAATGTAGGTATTTCTAAAAATTTTACGCGTTTTCAAGACCTAATTCGCATATCCTTTTTTTTACATTAAATTATAGAAATGGTGAATATAGATTCAATCCTTTAAAACATTAAATTTTTTATAATTAACTAATCTTATAACCAAATCCTTTTTAAGTCCTGACTGAGGGAGACGAAGCACTCGTAATTGCTCCTTTAATTTTGCTACAGTGTTTTCATTGAAAAGCGTTATGGATTCTTCGTCGTCAAAAAGTACCTTTTTTGAACAATTTTTGCGGTCAATTCTGGTATAATGTTTTGAGCATAACACCCCGTATTTTGAGACAAATCCCGTGTTATTCTCACAGCTTGCGTAAGAACAAGGTTTCATCTCCAGACAATTGATGTCTGAACAAACATGTTTAGGTAGATCCAAATTGTATAATGGTATTTTTGGTAGTAGTTTATCAAACACTTTACGGCAATAAGGGCAACATATTTGCTGTCTAGAAAGATTTATAGTCCTTGCATAAGTTCTTGATGGATATTTTAAACAAGCAATTTCTTTACATAAAGAAACATAATTGAAACGATGTTTGCATGGCATTATAATATGGTTATCGACAAGAGGTTCTTTAGAGAGCAGGCAATGCGTGTCATCTAACACAAAATCATCTTGTTTTCCCAGTTCTCCCCAAAAATCAAATTCGTTTTCAACAACGTAGTTTTGTTTAATCATTGATATTAATTATAATACATTATCTTTATATATTGTATTATATGACCACAAAAAAAATATGGGGCAATGCGTGTTGGTTTCTTTTCCACGGAGTTGCAATGAAATTACGTAACGATAGAGAAGACTTAGTAAAGCCTATTTTTGATAAACTGTTATACATATGTAGGCACCTACCTTGTCCAATATGTTCACAACATGCTATTAACACATTTAATAAAGCAAAACGTGAAAATATTAGAACAAAAGATGATTTAATAAAATTCTTATTTCAATTTCATAACATTGTGAATTCTCAAACTAGATCGCCTCAATTTACAATGGAAGAGCATAATAATATGTATAATAGAATATCTGTTGTAGGAGCTTTTAATAACTGGAGGAGTGTAATGTCAAGAAACTTGCCAGGCGACAGGAGTATGTTGTATACAATGTCTCGAAACAACATGATAAAAGACGTCAGTGCGTTTTTATTTAATAATAGAGATGCATTTTATTAAGCGATATTTTGGGATACTAAAACACCATTTTTAAATACAGAGCATTTGAACTTCTGTTTTGATGGTCTTTCACATCTTACAGAATTACTCCCCAAATCATTAAAATATAGAAATTTATCGGCACCATTTGAGTGAAAAATAGCGAACCATAAAGCACCGCATAGCATGCCAACAAACCATCCTAAAAACACGCCAATATGTGTAGTGCACTTATTTTCAACGCGCATATACGAGTCCATAATAAATAACGAAAGTAATAATATAATTACAGGGTAGTTCATCTGATTATTATAAATCATAGGTATAAATAGATAGGTAAATGTGAAAGAAATAAACAAACTTGCATTAGACGGACTGTTATATGATCCCAGCACAGGCAAATCAATCAAACTACAAGTTAAAGATGCGTCATCGAAGTTTTCACTCTTTATTGTTTTCATAATAAGTAAATTAAACCCTAAAGAAATTATTACTCCAGCAATAAATATAAGTCCTTTAAAATTTTGATTCATACATGTCAACATAAGTATAAAAAATGTAATAAAAATAGGAGAAAATGCAGAAACTAAAGAGATAAGCCCTGGAATTGTCAGAGGTATTTTGCCATTATCTACTGTTGGGGCCATTATTCTAGTGCTCATTTATATTATATTCATTAGATATATATTATAACTTAAACATTTAGTATTAATATTAATAGTATGGGTATTCCAAGCTATTTCAAACACGTAATCAGTAAGTATAAAAACATACTTACTGAGTATAATAAATCAACAAATGCCATCGACAATTTGTACATAGATTCTCAATCACTGATTTATGACGCTGTTATGGGAGACAACGTAAAAGCAAGTCCATCGCATCTAATTGAAAAAACCATTATAGAGGAGGTTATTATTAAGTTAGGAAATTACATTAATGAAATAGGTCCTAAAAAAAGAGTGTTCATCGCGTTTGATGGTGTTGCCCCTGTTGCTAAGATGCAGCAACAACGAACGCGGCGGTATAAAGGAGACAATGAAAAAAAAATATTCAAAGAGTTTGGTGTAGAAAAGAATGATAGATGGAACACGACCGCACTTACACCAGGTACATCATTTATGAAGGACTTAAATGATAGTATTAAGCAAGCGTTTGTTAATGCTAAAAAATATAACGTTGGTAAAATTATTATAAGTGCTTCGGACATTCCAGGAGAAGGGGAACATAAAATTTTCGAATATATTCGTCAGAACAGCGCATATCATAAAAAAACTACAACAGCAGTTTATGGACTTGATGCCGATTTAATAATGCTTTCTCTTAATCATCTGAGAGTAGCAGACCATATTTTTCTTTTTAGAGAAACACCTCATTTTATTAAATCAATAGATTCGTCTTTGATTGCTGACAAAAATTACATGATAAATATTCCAGAAATGGCAAAAGCAATCACCATAGATTTAAATGATGGAAAAGATATAGTGGACGAGAGTCAACGGCAAAGAATATTCGATTATATTTTTATGTGTTTCTTTTTAGGGAACGACTTTCTTCCGCATTTTCCGGCACTTAACATACGAACTGATGGAATAAAAAGACTTACTATTGCATACAAACAGACTGTTTCAAAGTTCGGAAATTTAACAACAGAGAATGGTGTAATTTGGAAAAACGTGAGAGAGTTCGTTTCTATCTTGGCATCTCAGGAAGAAAAATTCTTTAGAGAAGAACATTTAATCAGAGACAAACAGGCAAAAAGCATAAGAAATGGTAGACCAGGAGAAGACCATGTCACGGCATCTTTGTTGAATATTCCTCTTAAAAGGAGACATAAAGAAGAGTATATTAATCCGTTTGAAGCAGGATGGAGAGAAAGATATTACAAATCACTCCTTGAAACAGAAAGAACAGATAATAACAACATGTTAATATCCACAAATTATATTGAAGGCCTAGAATGGACCTTCCTGTATTATACGTCAGGGTGTCCTGATTGGACATGGCATTATAAGCACGACTATCCTCCACTATTAATCGACTTGAAACAATATATACCTACTTTCTCAAAGACCTTTATTAAAAAAGACGTGGCCTATCCAGTTGATCCAACCGTTCAACTTGCTTATGTGCTTCCCAAGTCATGCTTGTCTCTTCTCCCAAACAATATTAGCACAAAACTTTTAACAGACAGACCAGAGTGGTACGACGACCAGAATATTAGTATCGAGTTTTCATACTGTAGATATTTTTGGGAAGGACACGTTAAAACGCCTCGAATTAATTTGAACGAACTGAAAGATATTATAGATTCATGCTAACTTAAAGATTAATTACAAGAACATTTAATGGCTGTCAACAAAAAAATTATTGAGGAGATTAGTGTTGACGAATTAAATAAACTAATGTGTTGTGTTGATAAAGAAGGAGATTGTATTTTAATTGTGAAATTTACAGCAACATGGTGCGGTCCTTGTAATAAAATTAAGCAGTTAACACATGAATGTTTTGCAAACCTGCCAGGTAACGCCATTATAGCGGAAGTTGATGTAGACAGCAATATGGATTTGTATATGTTTATGAAAAATAATCGTATTGTAAAAGGTATCCCAGCAATACTTGTTTGGTTTCCTAACAAAGAAAGAGATGAAAAATATTGGTATATACCGGATGATTCAATCTCTGGTTCTTCTAACAAAGATATTTTTGCACTTTTTAAAAGATGTAATGAAAGAGCATTGTCTGTACGTGATAAATAAATCAATAAATAATATCAGCACAATTATAATGAACGAGCTTGACCTTAATATTAACAACTATTCTTTAGAAGACATATTAAATTTATTTAATTTGCCTATTAAGTTTGATGAGAATGGATTAAAACAAGCTAAAAAACAAGTGTTAATGACACACCCAGACAAGTCGCGTATGGATAAAGATATATTTCTTTTCTTTTCGTCAGCATACAGACTATTATATAAAGTATATAAATTCAGAGTTAGAAATACACAAGATACAACTATTAACAGACATTATTCTTCAACAGACATCGAATGTGACGACGATAATACCGAAGTTTGGAGATCGCTTTCGAATCACAAGAATTTTTCAAATATTTTTAACAAGATGTTTGAAAAAAACATGGTCACAGCAGGTGATGGTCATGGAGACTGGTTGAAAGAAGCAGATGACCATATATCTGATGCTAAAAATCGTGACGAGATGAATTCAATTATCAATGAACGAAAAAAATCGTTACGAGAAATAACTGTACACAATGGCTTTCGAGGAACATGCGGATCTTCTGGTTCAGAATTACTTGAAAACGAAGGTAATTATAGGTCAAATATGTTTTCGGCTTTACAGTATGATGATTTGAAACAGGCCTATACAGAATCGGTGGTACCTGTATCAAATGAAGATTATGAGAATCGTGAAAAATTTCAAAGTGTTGAGGAAATGCAGCGTGCTAGACGCAATGACGATATAATTCACGTGGATGCAGTAAACACGTTTGAAACAAAACGCAAAGAAGAAGACGAAGATGATGCTACGAGGGCATTTTATCTAGCAAAAAATGATGAAGCCATGCGAAATATAAGAAGTAAAATGGCGTCCAATTTTCTTAGACTAGTGAATTAATTGTATATGAAGTATATATATGGATTTTAGTAAGTATATTACTACTGTTATTATGCTTCTAATAGTTTATAATGTTTATAATATAGCAAAAAGTTATATAGCAGATGACGAGAGTCTTCAGACTTATAAAAATGTAAATCGTTACTTAGTAAACGAATCAGTATTATGTAACAATAAACTACCAATATTATGGATTTATATGGAGTATGATAAGAACTCTAGGTGGTGGGAAAATTTTTACTCACGAACAAGCAACGATTTAAACCAACCATATTTATATCTTACGATTAAATCAATAATAGATAGGTGTGGTAGTCATTTTAATGTATGTTTAATAGACGACGAATCGTTATCAGATATAATTCCGGACTGGAATGTTAATATAGAGAAAACGGCTAACCCAATTAAAGGGAACCTAAGAGATTTAGCACAGGCATACATCTTAAAATATTATGGGGGGTTGTTTGTACCGCCATCATTTTTATGTACTAAAAATCTCTCGACCATGTATCATGACAGCGTGTTTGACGAGAAGGTTCTTGTGGGCGAACTAAGAAGCACAAGCATAACCTCTACAAATTCGGATGTTTTTGTCAGCAAAAAGTTTATTGGAGCATATAAAAACTGTAAACTAATAGACGACTATATAGAATATCTCAAGCAATTGATTTCAATAGATTGTACCAACGAAAGCGTGTTTAAAGGTAGTGCAGAAACATGGTTACATGAACAAGCAAAAAATGAAAATGTTATTACAATTCCTGCCAAATTTTTAGGTGTTAAGGATATAACAAATAAAATTGTTACAATAGATAAATTGATTGGCAGTTCGTTCGTTGATTTTTGTCCAGAAGCTCTTGGAATATACTTTCCTCAAGAACAAATATTAAATAGAACAGCTTATCAGTGGTTTGCAAATTTGAACGCAAATCAATTATTAGAAAGCGATACCATCATGGGAAAGCTCATTGTCAGTAATTATGTCGGTTAAATTATTATGAATATTTATATAATAAATTATTTCATACGACGACCTATTATAAAAAATTTTTGAAGAGTATGGAATATTAAGATGGTTACATACATGTCTTATTATAGTTACGGTATTTTTATATGACATTTTACGTGTGACATAAAACTGTTTAGACGCAAAATAACATTCTCTTAAACTATCTAAGAATATATAAATACTTCCACATATACATGCCTTTTTATAGGCATCTTTACCAAAAGTATTTGTATCGTCTGTACATGATTTTAATAAATTGAGTAAAATATCCTTTGACACCTCCCCCTTAAATAATTGACTCTCCATGTATTATAATATGGTATTATTATTAACTAAAACATCAATAATATTGTTTGTAAAAAAATATAACTCTATTTCGTCCTCATGAATGTTGTGAAAAACAGTAATATATTTACAAATAATAGGAACCAGCTTATATTTTGTATCTTCATCAATATTATTGGTATGTTTTAAATATGTAAAATAACTATCTAAAATATCTGCAACAGCGTATCCTTTATTAACAAACGAGTTCATCACGCCCATTGCAGACGAGTGGTTTTTTGCCTTACAATATAAGGTATATTTGTCTAATTCTTTAAAAGAAATGTTTGTACACAATTGACTGGCTAACTCGCAATCTATATGTTTGTTTAATAATTTGAATTTTTCCAAATAATTTATCATTATCCTAACAGACCCATTACATACATTAATAATAAAATCAACAACAGGCGGGTCAAGTGAAATACATTCCTTATCTATGATATTGTTTGCTATTATTGTCAATTCATTAGAACTATTTGGCCTAACTTTAATAATATCCATCCTTGACTGAATAGATCCGATTATTTTTTGAATATTGGTACATGATGCTATGAAAGATACATTATGACAGTACTTATCCATACAATTTGTAAACACTTGCTGTCCATGTTCATTAATAATATCAAGATCGTCTAAAATTAACATCTTTTTTTTCCCTGGAATAGTAGAGGATGATTGGCAAAATATCCTAACTTCATTTCTGTAATATGAAATTCCTTGTTCTTTAAGACTGCTAATAGATAAAATATTATCATTTGATAGCGATATTGATTCTCCATAATAATCCCTCACTGCTGCGTGAAGTATGGTTGTTTTTCCAGATCCAGAATTACCTGTTAAAAGAATCGCAAATTTTCCAGAACTGATAAACGAATGAATCGATTCATCAAGCTCTTTAATATTAAACTGTCCAAGTAATATAGGTCTATATTTTGATGTAAATGTTTCATTAACCATAATATTAGTTCTAATAACTATTTAAGTTTATATGGTTTAATGTAAGGTAGAATGAACGCATATGAAATTATGGGTGTTAAAAAAACATCATCCCAAGAAGAAATTAAAAAAGCTTACCGAGTGCTATCTCTTAAACATCACCCTGACCGAAACGGAAATAGTGAAGCATCAAAGAAAAAATTTCAAAGTATAAACGACGCATATAACAGCTTAATATTAACAGAAGGTCGGGCAACCGACATAATGAGCTGTTTTAATCGGAACGTCGACAATATATATCACTTTGACGGGAAACCCTTAACCATTTCAGTCACTCTAGACATCACATTGGAACAATCATATTCTGGGTATACGCTTCCAGTAGAAATAGATAGATGGATAATGGACGGAAATATAAAACATATGGAAAAAGAAAAACTTTATGTACAAATACCAAAAGGGACTGACTCAAATGAAATAATAACGTACAACGATAAAGGAAATATTAGTGCTGATGGAAATGTTGGTTCTGTAAAAGTTACGTTTAAACTACTCAAGCATGATATTTACGAAAGAAACGGAATAGACCTTATATACAAGAAAACAATAACACTTAAAGAAGCACTTTGCGGTGTGTCATTCCAATTAACCCACATATCTGGTAAGAAATATGGAGTGTCGAACTCTGGAGAAGAGATGATAATTACTCCTAATTTTAAACAAGTCATGCCAGGATTAGGATTAGAGAGGGATGGTCATGTTGGAAATTTAGTTATCTATTTCAATATCATTTTCCCAAAAACTCTTTCGAGAGACGAAATATATAGAATTGAAGAAATTTTGTAATACAAATATATAATATGAATTATAATGATAGACGATATAAAATATCATATTTTATCTTTTTTTGTAGGAATTATAATAAAATTATATGATGACCTCTATGACAATGATTTATACGACGAGTTTGGAGTTAATAAAGAATATACAACCGAGATATTAA
>Ga0070744_10000501_pt1 | contig 11291 bp, 15 predicted proteins | sample ColrivemetaGS535_FD_74188 | JGI IMG/M metagenome (GOLD analysis project Ga0070744, IMG submission 74188) | Estuarine microbial communities from the Columbia River estuary, USA - metaG S.535 | ecosystem: Environmental > Aquatic > Marine > Intertidal zone > Estuary | place: USA: Columbia River...
TGTTCAAATAAATTAGCATAACCTGGTTCTGTAGCATCATATGTTCTAGCCCACTTTTTATAATGGATATAGCTACAATTAAGGTATCTTGCTGCTGCTTTATTAGATTTGGTTTTAGCAACAGCTGCTCTTATCATCTCATGACTTAAAGGGCGAGCTTTAGGCATCTTTTTCTATTTTAGTTTCCCTAAATCCAAAGGGAATGTCTGTAGGTGTTTCGGGATCTTCTAATAATACTGCTCCGTTTTTACGTAGCTTATTTTCTGCATCCATATACTTTTTAAATTCATCATGTTCTAAATGAATTGTTTCTACCCAAGTATGATCACCTGTGCCCTTCATAATTGTTACTGCTCCTTTCTTTTGAACTGTTGAACAAGCAACACAACGAGTTGTTGTAGGCATAATTTCTAAACGTTTGGGGTGGATTGTTTCTCCACATCCCGAGCAATGTCTTGTAACCATATTTATTTTTTTAATTTTTCAATTCGTTTTAAGAAGTTCCAAAGTTGTTCTGGAGTTTCTACTATCACGTCTTCTTGAGAATCTTTATCGTGGTCATTAAATTCAATAGGTGATATTTTACCTTCCTCATCAAATCTATCATAAATCCACCACAGAATGATATCTGTTTTCCATTCACCATAATGTATTAGAAATAAATTTTCTATCATTATGTAAAATGGCTCATCATAAGATGAAATATTAAACATAAAATTACCCTCTAATTCCTCGGTGCGATTATTACAATTATCAAAAATATCGATAAGGTCAATAAACGTATCTTTTTCATTCATTACCCGTTTTTTAGGTTGAACTTTTAAATTCTTACCAAAGTTTTTCATAAAATAGTTGTTACACTGAATACTTTTAAGAATTCTTTTAGGGGTAATTGTTTACGCTCAGCAAATAATTTAGCTGCTTGTAACCTTGAGGTTGTAACTACACGACCGATTGTTTCTTGATCTTTGTCGCTTCTGCTATAAAACTTGAATATCATATTAATAATTATTAAATTGTTTCAAATTCAATTTCAATTCCACCTAAACCCCATGCCTCGCTATTAAAACTTTCTTTAAACCACTCAACATAATTCCATGCATCATTATATGCTTTTGTATCACCTGTATATTCCCCTTTATTTTCAGGATCTAATACACGAGTACCATCTGCTTTAGTATAATAAGCACCATGTTCCATATGAAATAAGGGTGGATTATATAATACTTGTAAACCAAATCCATTTAATACTGCTTTCTTCTGAACATTAGTATCAGCAAAACAAGCAAATATCATTTCTTCCTCAAATCCTTTCATTTTATCCCATACATGTTTAGGAGCCATTTGGAAATCACCACAACAATTGATTAAACTATATTTATCGTTTGGAGTAACCATTGCTGGGAATACTCTTTCTGGGATGGTGTTGTATAATTCTTCTTGGAGTGCTTTCCAATTTTTATGTCCATGTTTATAAACTACATCTTTAGGAGCTTCACGTCTAGAAATAGTATAAAATGTATTTGGATCTAGAGTTTCAATTAACTTAATTAAATCTTCACGTTTTGGAGGGATAATATCAATATTAGTAGAAACAATCCAATCACATTCACTTCTTCTAATACCAATATTTCTACTTAATGTTTCATTACATTGTTGAGCTTGTGGGTGGATTATAATTTGAGATACAATTTCCGGAGGTATAACAAAATGTTTTAATTTTCCAGTTTTAGGTAATTCATCTTTAATCTCCCACACAAAAGATCCACTTGGTGAGTTCCAATCAATATAAGTTACCTCATCAAATGTATCTAACATTGATTTAAAATGTATTAGACCACGTTCGAAATCTTTATAACCGTCGTTTCTATTTACTACTACTACTCCTATTTTCATAATATTTTATTGTTTCAGTAAGACCTTCAGTTAATGAAGCAAATTTATAATCTTGTAAATGTGTATTTATTAATTTTTTATTAGGTGAACCTACAAATGCTGTCGTATCCCATTCAATTAAATTAAAATCATATCCTACAATATCGCAAATCGTTTGAGCATATTCTTTAATTGAATGTTCTTGTCCTGAAGATAAGTTAACTATTTGTTTATCCCAAGTTAATGATTCAATAATAATATCAACCGCATCCTTAATATAAATTAACTCACGGGTTTGATCTCCAGTACCCCAAAGTACTACTTTATCGCCTCCGTTTTTAGCATCAACTATTTTTCTAATTAAATCAAATATAAAATGTTTATCATGTAGATCATACTCAGGACCATAAAATACAGATGGAATTAAATAACTATAATCCATATTATATTGTTGTTTAAATGCTTTAAGTCCAATTAATATGTTACGTTTAATATTTCCGTATACTTCATATCCTGGTTCTGGTTCGCCTTTTAAATAATTTTCCTCAACTTTAATTACATTTTTATCATATCCACAAGATGAACCAAACGTAATTAATTTAGCTTGTGATTGGAGTTCAGACCAATAAGTAAAAATATCAGAATTAATACTACTATTAATTAAAAATTGATCAGCGGAATGAGTTTGACAATACCCGCCAGCCGCTGTTTTAACCGCAAGGTGAATAATATAATCAAATTTTTCTTCTAAATACCAAATTCCTGTAAATCCATTAGAATCAACAGCTATTACTTCATGGTTTTGATCTTGTAAAGCAGGCATTAAATGTCTACCTACAAATCCTGATGCTCCGGTAATTAGTATATTCATTAGAAGTTTAAAATTTCAGAACGTTTTCTTAAAAGTGTTAATCCATTATTTACAGGAATAGTCATCCATTCCCATTTAGTTGAATCTAATTCATTAACTGCTCTAAATGGTCCTCCTTCATCCCATTCAGTACCTTTAGCACTAATAGGATTATAGTATTTTGGAGCACAACCACTACCCATTAAGTCGTGTAAAACAATAATTGTTTTTTCATCTGATATTTGGTCAATTAATTCTAATTCTCTTTTTACGTGAGGATAAGTATGCCAATCGTCCACATAGATAAAATCATAATATTCATTTTTTGCTACTGCATCTTCAAGAAATTTAATAGCGTCTGATTTTACAAATGTATAAATATCTTTTAAGTCATTAGGGCAACTCCATAATGTATTTTCGATATCTACACAAGTAATTTTTCCCTCTAACAATGAAACAGCAGCAATCATAGGTTCTGTAGTATCACCATATCTTACTCCTAATTCTAGGATATTTTTACTTTTGTTTTGTAAAACTAAAGAAAATAAAGTCATTAAATGCCAATCACTGTCTCTTGGTGTTGGTGAAAGAGTATAAGCTATACATCTTTGGAATAATTCTTGAACTGATTCTTTCATATTATAAATTTGTGAAGTTGTTATTTGAGTTTTCAATAATAGGGTATGCTTTTAGTAATTCATCAATACCAGCTTCTAAAGTAAATTTTGGAAACCAACCTAATGATTCTAATTTATCATTACTTACAATGTAATTTCGTTTATCTGGGTCTTCATTAATTTCACTCTCAGCAATATAGAAATCGGGAATAAACGTTTTAATTGTTTCACACAATTCTTTTTTACTAATATTAGCTGAACTTAAACCTACATTAAATGCTTGACCTTTCATTTTGTCAAAGTTTTGTATAACAAATACAAATGTATAAGCAATATCTCTAATATGAATAAAATTACGTTTAAAATGAGATTCAAACAAAACAATATATTTATCTTTATAGGCTTTGTATGTAAAGTCATTTACTAACAAATCTAATCTCATACGAGGAGATATACCAAATACTGTAGCCAATCTTAAAGTAACAGCATTACCATTTTCTAATAATGATTTTTCAGCTTCAGTTTTAGTTACACCATACAATGAAATTGGATGTAATGGTGTTTCTTCAGTACAATGGATTCCATCTTGCCCAATTCCATAACCACTATTTGTTGTTGGGAAAATAATTTTTTGGTTCGGACGAGTTACTTTTGTTAACCACTGAACTGCTTCCTGATTAGTTGTTACTGTTAATTCTGGGTATTTTTTACAAGCTGGCATTCCAACAATACAAGCTAAAGGAATAATAATATCTGCCTCTTGTACTAAAGGAAGCATTTTATCGTAATCACGAACATCTATTTTATGAAATTCAAATTCATCTCTATGGCAATGTTGGGTTAATGTAGTTTGATTATACATTAAACTATCGATAGCAATAATTTTATCAAACATTTCATCGTGATTATCAAATAGATAATCAATTAAAACTGAACCTATATAACCTGCTGCTCCTGTAACTAGTATTTTCATAATTTAATATTTTGTGCTTGTAAATCACGTAATGATAATATAGGATTATTGATAGGCCAAGTTATATTCAAAGAAGGATCATTCCATCTAATGGTAAATTGATTTTCAGCACCACCATAATATTCAGATTGTTTATATGAGAAAATAGCTGTTTCGCTCATAACTAAATGTCCATTAGCACATCCAGCAGGAATTAAAATTTGAGTTCTGTTTTTATCATTAACAGCATATTGAACCCATTTTAAATAACTTGGTGAATCTTTTCTCATATCAACTACAGTAATTAAAAGACTACCGTGCAAACATTGAATTAATTTCCATGTTTTAGAATCACCATGTAATCCTCTAAGAGTGTGTCTTACAGATGTACTGATATCATCTTGTACCCAATCAATTTTTGTTTTTAATACTAAAGGAATAATATCATAATTTTGTTTATTCCAAGTTTCAATGTACTCTCCTCTGTAATCATAGTGTTTAAAAGGAGTAATTTCTGTTACGTCTTTGATTGTTTCGTTAAATTTGTATTTCATATTTTTTTATAAAGGTATTTGTGTATATTCTACAATTGTTGGGATAATATTAGGGCAATATTTTTCGTAAACCATATTTGTATCTTGTTCTAATGAATGGGGGATTTGTGAATATAAAGCAGGATTACCTGCTGGTTTAGTATGAACCATTCTTACAATATCTATAATGGCTATTTTATCTTTAGGATAACCTAATAAATAAGGCCAAGCATGATCGTACCCCCAAGATGAATAATTAGCATCAAACGTTTTTTTAACTTTCATCACTGTATCTAAATCCATACAAGGTGCCATTACTTCTACAAAATTAGTATAACGTAAAAAGTAGTTATCTTGAGGTAGAGTTACTTGGTGTGAAGCGTGTCCTAAAAGTGCTGGTTGGCAAATTGATAATTTGTATTGTTTTGCTATTTGGAATAATCTGTTAATGCTAGCAGCATCTATTAATAAATCATCATCAGGGAACCAAATATATTCATATTTAGATACCCATTCTAAATTACTATCAATAAAAGCTTTAGTCAACCACCATTTAAAACCTTTAGAGGCATAAACGTGAGGAGTATCTTGAATATAAGATTTTGCTACATCCTTATTATCTCCATAATAAAGTAAAACTAAATCAAATTCAGGATTACCTTTTAACCATTCTTTATGAAGGGATTTATCACCAGCTGGAGCTATAATTAAATTCATTATACTTTATATTTAGTTCTACCTGTTTGCTCAATTTTATCATATAAATCATTTTGAGCTACTTGACGTTCTAATTGTTTTGGATGTAATATACAAAATAATTCTTCAGCAGGCAAGTAAACGTACGTTTTATGTCCTTCAATTTTACTATGAAGCAAACCATCCCATTTTACCCAATCACAATTACGATATAATCTCATTTGCCAATCAGGAAAATTAACCCATCCTTTTTCATTTACATTCCATCTCCATTTTGCAATATATTCTTGAGTTAAACCTTCAACGGTATTAATACGAGGCATAATAAATAAATCTGTTTCATTATTATTCTCTAGGATTTGGGGTAACATTTCTAAAAATTCTAATTTTACTAATTCATCTGCATCTAATTGAAGAATATAATCACCAGTACATAAACTATTTAAATAATTTTTCTGTGTATGGTCTCCATCGAATGTTCTGTATTGGAGTGTGATTTGGTCTTTATACTTGTCTAATACTAATTTAGTTAATTCATCATCTGAATTATCATCTACTATAACAACCTCGTCTATAGGACGTTTATTTGTTGTTAAAAATGAAAGTAAAGTATCGATGTACTGTCCTTCATTATGGGTTAAAATTGCGTAACTTATTTTCATCTAAAAATTTATTTAATTTTTTAACATTCATACTAACATTTAACGGAACTCTAATATCTTCATTTCTAATAGATAAAACATTTGGTTTAGTTTTTTTAGCTAAACAATACATACTTTTAAATTCAGTTCCAACATTGAATAAACCTTTTTTATTATTTTTTATTAACTTAATATATAAATCAGATATAACATCTACATAATCAAAATTGCCTAAATGATCTATCCAAGCCCCTGTATAAGGGAATGGTGTAGGTTTATGAGTACCTCTAAGTATTAAATAATCTTTTGATTTAAGCTCAATATAACCATCAGCTAACAATTTAGTATAAGCATAATAAGTAGCTTGATGTACAGGAACTCCATCTTCATCTGGCGAACCAATTGAATTGGTATAGACATAATCTGTTGATACGTGAACTAATTTTTTACCATGCATATTACAATAATCAACTAATTCAACTACTGCTTTATAATTAATATCCCAATGTGATTTTTTATTATCATCATATGTTTTTGTATGGGCAATACAATTAACAATAACATCATAAGGAAGTAATAAATGAGCCCAAGTAGTAATATCTCTTAAATCAATACCATCAACAGAGCGAGATAAAATATCCCACCCTGTTTGTTTGGATAATTCTTTACCTAAAATTCCATTACCTAGAATTACGGGTTTCATTTATTGAAAAACTCTTTAATTTTATCACAAACATAATCTACATCCTCAATAGTCATTCCGTGGTGTGCACCTAATAAGAAACCATTTTTCATAATAAGATCAGCATTTTCAAATGACTGTAAATAATCTCTATAAACAGGGTGACGTGTTACGTTTCCAGCAAATGTTACTCGTGTTTGAATGTTATTATCTTCTAAAAAGTTAAGTAAGTCAAAACGTTTTTCAGTTTGTAAAGGAATAGCTAACCAGTTAGGTTGAATAGAATCATCTGGTAGAATTAAATCACCTATACCTTGAAGGTTTTTAATATAACGTTCAATATTTTCTCTTCTAATTTGTGAGAACTTTTCAAAACGGTGTAATTGAACTAATCCAAAGGCAGCATTCATTTCACAAGCTTTCATATGATATCCTAATACAGAATATAAGAACTTATGGTCATAAGGAATACCGTCTACACTGTGGTTAAAGCGATCATCCATAATTTCCGAATCATCACCCATCCTACCCCAGTCTCTGTATTGGAGACACTTAGTGACGTGTTTTTTATCGTTAAACATTACCATACCACCTACACCACCTGCTGTAATTACGTGTGAAGCATAAAAACTAGTTGTTGCTACATCACTTTCTGAGGTTTCAGTAATTGTATCAGCTGAATCTTCAATCAAAATAATATCTGTTCTGCCTAACAATTTAATTTCTTGCTTTAATTTAGTCCAATTTGGTTTATTCCCAATTAAGTTAGGTAACATAATTGCTTTTACCTCCGGAGTAATAGCTGCTACTACTTGAGCAATATCAGCTACATAATCACTTAATCCTACATCTACAAATTTAGGTTCATAACCTAGTTGGATAATAGGAGCTAATGTAGTTGAAAAAGTACAAGCAGGAGTAATAATTTTACATCCTTTAGGTAAATCTAAAGCAGCAATAGCTAATAAACAAGCTGATGAACCGGAGTTAACAAATACTCCAAATTTCTTACCAAAACGTTTAGCAATTGCTTCTTCAAATTCAACAGATTTAGGACCTTGTCCACCCAACCAGCCCGAACGAAGTGCTTCTTCTACGGCTTTGATTTCTTCTTCTCCATAAGATTCAAACTTATAAGGAGCATACCATATTTTTTTCATATTTTTATTATTTTATTATTCAGGTAAAACGTCAATGTACGAAAGCGCTTCCATAAAATCACGCTCATTAAATTCTTTTAATGTAGTCATATCCATTCTCCATTCATAATATTGTCCTTCTTTTCCTGGGATTGGGTATTTTTCTTGTTCTCCTTCAGTAACTGGAACTGCTTTTACAGCAGCCCAACCCCAATTAAATGAAGAAGGACCATTAGCAAACACCATCCCTTGAGTAGGAATATTAACCATTGAAGGGAACCAAATTTGCTGGTTTTCATCTGTAGTACATAAATCCTTATAAAGTTCAGGTAGGATAGATATTTGTTGATTATAAAAGTCTTCACCTACTTTCATTAATGAGTTGGTTTGAAAACCACAACCATAACATAATTGTGTTTTAATATCTTGGTTCACTTCATCTACATAACAAGCATCTGAACCACAACGGGAGCAATTAATTAAGTTATCCATTTATTTTTTCTAATTTAGGGAGTTCAATTTTTTTAAGGGTTGGTAATTGGAATGTCAATTCTTGAGGGAAATCAGGAATATATTGAGTTAATAAGCTATCAACTTTTTCTTTCATTTTATCCCAACTAAATTCATTTTTAGATTTAAAAGCTTGACGTTTAGCTTTTTCAGTATAGTTTTTATAATTTTCAAATACGTCTTTTAAATAATGACCTATTTGTCCATGATCAGGGGCAAACCAAAGTGATTCAGGGAGTAACCATTGATTAGCAGCACTTGGATGAACTTGAGTAAGTTGTCCTCCAATTAAACTAGTGAATTCAGGATTAAGGAAATCCATTTGTCCACTCCATCCTGAAGAGATTAATGGTTTTTTGGTTAAAGTAAATTCTAATAATGGACGTCCATAACCTTCACCTTTAGTTAAACTAATCATAGCTTTTACTTTTGAATGATTATATAATTCATTCATTTCCTTGTCACTAAAATCTCCATGCAAAACATAAACATTAGGTAAATTATTTGAACCTACTGTTTTTTTAATTTGTTTAATTTTCTTTAAAATTTCCTCTCTATCCATGTATGATGAACTTACTTGAGCAGTTTTTAAAATTAAAGCAGGTTTATTTGTTTTGTTCTTAAATGTTTCATAAAACGCTTTTACTAATAAACCAACATTTTTTCTATCTTCGCCTAAATCCCCTTGCATCCAATGTCCTACAAACAAATAAGCAAATTTTTCTTTAATAGAATCTAAATTAATATTTTTAACAAGATGAGATTCAATGGATTTGTAAATATTTAAATCAGCTCCTTCAAATACTACTTCAATAGGTTTATTAAGTTCAACAACTCCCTCTAAAGCATTAGTTTCTTTATTACGTCTTTCAAATTTAGATTCTTGAAATACTTTTTTAGCATGTTCTGATGATGTAAAATTTAAATCCATTCTATTAATACCTTCTACAAATTCAGCTGAGCAAAGTGTGGTTTCAATTCCTGCTGTACATCCAATATTGAATTTTCCTACTGGATTGAATTCACTAGGAATAGTAATTTGCATCCAAATTTCTGGTTGTTTGGGGATTTGATTATGTGGAAGGGTATGTTCTAGTAAAAATCCCCATTCAGGATTATCATTACAAAATCCAAAAGGTGTACTACCCCAACGTTGAGATAATAATTTCACATTGTATTTATCTGTTTCAATAATGGCTTTAACTAAATCTCTTGCACGAGCACCATAGCCACTGTAGGTGTCAAAAGGGCAACTTATAATAAATAATGGTTTCATTTTAATATAACAATTTATGGTTTATAACTCTATCTTTAACTTTATTAGCATTAATTAATTCGTATTTTTCTCTTGGTTTCCAAGTATTAAATAAAGTGTTAAAGGCTTCAATTACTCTAGCACCTTGTTTTTCTCCTGTAAATCCTGCTTCCTCACTAATGGCCCATTCTCTGCCTTTTAATCCCCTAGCTCTACGTTCCTCAGAAGATAATTTATATAGTTCGGAAATTTGAGCAGCAGCATCTTCTGATGTACATCTGTCATCCCAAATATAAGGGGTTTGAGGAGAACCATTAAGTGATCTATTTGTTGGAAATACTGGAAAAGCCCAATCACCATGTTTTTTGTATTTACCTGTATGGTTTGATGGTACATCGGATGATGGGGTAAACCATTCATCATTTTCATCTTCAAATCTCATTTGGTCTTGCATCCCCCCAGTTACGTTTGCAATAATAGGATTACCTACTAAAATAGCTTCAGTTAAACTTAATCCCCAACCTTCATTTGATGTTAATAATATTTGAGCATCTGTACTATTGTATAATAGGTTCATCTGTTCAGGATTAAATTTAGCATCTGTAAAGATAACATTGTATTGATCTCCATTTAATATTAATTCAATAACTGCTTCTAAATCTGTACCATGATCTAAAACTCGTTCGGTGTGAAGTACTATAGCACATTTTTTAGCTTGTTCAATAGGTAAGGTATCAATAAAATATCTATAAGCTAAAAGTGTATCTGGAATGGATTTACGTCTAATATTTCTAGAGTTAAAAAGTAAGGTAAAATCATATTCTTTTCCTTTAAATAAATGTTTTTTAAATTCTAATAAGTTTGCATCCTTCTTATCTAAAGGTTTAAATATTTCATGGTTTAAACCATGAGGTACATAACGGATAATTTTGTTTTTTGCTTTATCACCTAATACTAACCTATTAATATTTACTGTTTGTTTAGAAATCCCCATTAACAAATCACAGGCCTCATAATAAGGTAAATTGTATATAGGAGCAGGATAATCATCCCAAATATTTAAATAGGTGATTGGTATTGATTTACGGATTTCATTTTCCATAGCAAACAACCAAACAAAATAACGTGGATCAGTAATCAACATAATTGCATCTGGTTTTTCCATTTGGATTAATTGTCTTAAAAGATCTGGGTTGCCATAATCATTTACAGGATACATAATTACTGAAGAATCTGTTAAACCTGTAGTTTCATTTGTTGATTGGGATAAATCTAAACGTTTACCTTGTTCTGGGTGGTGGATTGCTCCCCCTAAGTTAACCCAATTAAAATGTTGAGCTGTGTGGATTACAATTTCTTTTGCTACTGTTGCTACACCAGAGTGAACTCTAATGTCGTCACAAATAAGCATAATCTTTTTTCTTTCCTGTGGAGGAAGATAAGCAAAACTTGAATTCATGTGTTTTTTAGTTTTTAGTTTCTAGGTTGTTGTGTGAATGAACTTTTTTACGAAAATCATCATCTGTAAGATACAAATGAAT
>Ga0070744_10000505_pt1 | contig 11267 bp, 18 predicted proteins | sample ColrivemetaGS535_FD_74188 | JGI IMG/M metagenome (GOLD analysis project Ga0070744, IMG submission 74188) | Estuarine microbial communities from the Columbia River estuary, USA - metaG S.535 | ecosystem: Environmental > Aquatic > Marine > Intertidal zone > Estuary | place: USA: Columbia River...
AAAGTAACATACAAATGTGATCAAATTGTAGAAGCCGCAGGAATATGGGCTGTGTTTTATGACGATCAACCTATCAATCTAAAAAGTCAACATTACTTAGATAACGAAGCAACACCTAAGTATAAAAAAACTAGCTTTAGTAACCCAGGACACGCACGTAATTTATGTCGTAAATTGAATGTACAATTCAAAACAGATAAATTCACTGTGGTGTTTATGAATTCCGGTAGAGTTGTCTACCCAGATGAATAAGCGTAAGACACTTAAAGAAACTATAACAGAAGTTGTATTGGCTCAACTTCCTGACTCATTACTCCAAGAAAAAAACAGCTCAGTGGATAAACTACTTTTTAAGTGGTGGATGACTGGGCGCCAAGATGGACTACGTTTAACTGATGTAGGTGATCTAGCATTTAGAACTGCTGAAATAGAATTTTATCAGTACGAACTAAAAATACAGCCCGAAACACAATATCATGCTTACATACTAGAACTTAATAAAAAAATCAAATGCCCCTATTTCATGGGGGTAAATAAAGACGGAAAGAAAAGTTTTCCCTACATCCGATTTTATGACAGTAAAATTGCCATGATGATAAGTCTGTATGGAAATGTAAACGAATATTTAGACAGCATAAAGGTAAAAAAATGACAGAAAAGAAAAACCCAAACCCATTCATTAATTTAGCTAACGAAGCTAAAAAGAAAAATACACCAATAATTAATGGAAAGAAAACAGAACAGAAAGCCCCTAAACCTAGTAAAGGATTTGGTGGCTCAAGTGTTGTACGTAGAACGGGTAGGGGTGGTTAATACCACTGACCCTCATTACGCATACGTTTAATGAAATTCAAATAGGTGCTACATATTCCGTAGCATCTTAAATGTACTGTACTAAGTAATCCGCGGTCCTTAATTTCAGGAAGCGCAATGATACTAGTATCATTAACTGGCACTGTACCGGGTGTCCATAACTTATTGCTACTAGTTAGTGCATTAACCATACTATTGGGTTGATAGAAGTAGTTTGGATATTGTCTTAATGATTGTGTAGTAAACCAATCATATGTTTCCTGATTTCCGCATTTAATCCAAAAACGATTACCCTGTAGATATTTGTCAGTAACTGGGATAGGTGCAGCTTCTGGTCCAACACACAATGTATCATCTATTCGCCAAACATCAACCATACAAGAGAAACCACTATTAAATGATCTTCCTATTTGGTCGGGGGTATTGGCATCTTCATAGTCTTTTCCGTCAAAGATTCCTTGATAAGATATATATAACATAATGTATTTATGTCAACGAAACAGTTGGCTACCGCGTTATATATAATGTAGACTGTAAAATCTACTTCATTAAACATAAAGGAAACTTAAAATGAAAACATTATCAATCGTAATCCTATCAGCATTATCACTAACAGCATTTGCCCAGACCACAGCTCCTGCCGCTAAGCCAGCGACACCTGCTCCGGCTGCTACAGCACCGGCTGCACCTGCTAAGGCAGAAGCACCAAAAGAAGAAATGAAGTTAGCTAAGAAAAAGGATGCTCCCAAGGCAGACACAAAAAGTGATGCAAAGCCTGCTAGTCCAGCAAAAGCTGACGATAAAAAAGCCGAAGCTTCTAAGAAGTAATCCATACAGACTTATCGCAATTAAAACTTGGGGTCTTGATCCTAATAATGTTCTAATTGGTGATGAGGACATATTAGTCAATTCTCGTCGTATCATATTAAAGATTCAAACCTCTTTAATTAACAATGAGGAATTAACTGATTATGTCAAGTTAAGATTGTTTCTAGGCAGAGAATTGGCTATGTCAAAATATAGAGAAATCTATCAGACGGCATAAATATATATGAAGTTAGGGGTTCTTCATAAAAACCCAATTTTAAACACACACATAGGAGATATAAAATGTTTAACACAGCAACTTACGCCTTTATTGACGGCGTTTCAGACTTTAAAAAGAAATTCGTAGAACAGACAGTTCAACACGAAGGCATCAAAACAGCATTAAACGGATTCATTGATGCACAATCAAAATATACCAAACAAGCCGCGGATGCAGGAATGCAATCTATGATGAGCTTGGGTATGATTTTCACAAGCAAAGATTTCTACACAGAAATGGGCGATCAAGTTAAAGCAATGGTTCCTGCTTTTAACATTGCAAAATCTGCTAAATCTACAAAGGCTAAGTAATGAATAAAATTCTAGGAATGCTATTAGTGTTCCTAGGTTTCTCTACAGATACCTACGGAACAGAGTTAGAAAAATATATAGTCAGCCGAAATCCAAAAGACGCAGGCGACATTGAGCGATTGACCTACGAGTTCCATCGCAAACAATCAGATTGGAGATTTCTATGAACACACTTAAACAACTATTTAACAGCCTACTAGAGGCAATACAGTCTATCAAAGACTACAAAGCGAGTAAACTAAAATGAATCAATGGCAGCCCATGACTGACGAAGATTGGGAATGGGTTAACTATGGTACATTACCAAAACCCGTTGACAAACAAGCTAAACCAATTTATAATTAACACACATACACTTTAAAGGAAATATAATGTCAGACTATACACCAAAACTACCCGAAGTTAAATTTAATAAAAATGGCTATGAACTGCGTACCGATATTTTAGCTATGGCTAAAGACATGGTACAACAAGAATACTCAAGTAAATTTGCTGGTTGGGAACTAACAGCAAAACGTGATGAAAAAACGGGTCAACTTGTTTCCACAGTCACAATGCCCGAGTTTCCTGGTCTAGACAAAATCCTTGAAACTGCTGAAAAAATGTACGGTTTTGTTAATCAAAGTACTATAAAAAAATAATATAGTAGTAATAAAAAGGCCCCTTAAATGGGGCTTTTTTACGGTTGACAATAAATCAGTTTGGCTATACAATACACATTGATTATATTCATTTAGGTGTTACTATGCGATTGATGTTGTCTTTGTTATTTACGATTACATTGCAAGGGTGCGGCGGTGGTTCACCTGCTCCTAATCCTTTACCCGTTCCTGTTGCTAAGTATGTAAAAGCACCAACCAAAGTATTCCCAACTTCATATGAGAACATGAAGAATACCGGGTATGGACAAATTAAGTTCCCAGCTACACCTATACCACTTGCATATAGTCTAGCTAACTTCAATAACAAAGGCAATCTGGACCTATTTACTGCAACAGTACAATATACAAAAGATAACTTAGTTAATGCCACATTACAGTTTTATGAACAAGATGGATTTGGTGGCTGGGATAAAATCAACTTGTTAACTAGTGATTCCGAAAGCTGTTTACATCCACGCAAAGGTGTAGTTGCTGATTTTAACCAAGATGGTAAGCCGGATATTTATGTTGCATGTACTGGATGGGATTATGAACCATATCCCGGTGAACATGGACTAACCATTCTTTCACAGGCAGATGGTAAATATAAATCAAAGAAAACAAACTTCTCTGGATATTTGCACAGTGCAACTGCCGCTGATTTAAATGGTGACGGATATCCCGATTTGATTGTAGGTGACTCTATGTGGGGACATAGAGCTAATCAAGGCAATTGGGGAATCAACATTCTGTTAAACAATAAAAATGGAGAATTCACTTTAGACAAATCTGGTAGATATTACTCAGAATCAAATGATGGGTTGTTAGCAAGTAAAACCAACACTTTGGATTATGGTCCATTTGCTGTTGAACTTATTGATGTAAATCTAGACGGAAAACTAGATTTACTAATTGGGTATCACTATGAAAATGGATTGGGTGCTACTCTAAATCTAAACAATGGAAATAACTATTTTTTAAATAAACCAAGTAATTTTATTCCATCAGATTTAGGGTATGGCTTTGCATTGGATTTCACATTCGTTGTCGAAGGTGCAAATAGAATTCTGTACATAAACAAGACGGGCGATAGGTCTAAACCAACTGCAGGATTTTATGATGGTACTTATGTACAAAAATATAATCTAACTACTAGTACCAGCACAGTATTAAGAAATACAAGTTTAGGTAGGGATTATGCTAGCCCCTGGACTGCTTGGTTTGTACCAAGTACAGATGGGAAGAGCATTACTCCTTACCACTTCACTGCACACAATGGTTACACATTGAAATAAAAGGTTGACAATAAATCATTTTGGGTCTATAATAGAGTCTTATTCAGTCAAAGGAGCTAGTATGAACTTCACACAATATATGCTTGATTTCTATGGTCCAAATGGTATCTATCCAGAGGGCTTTACTAGTACCCAAATTGGTCTTGCCACCCAACTTTACAAAATCCGTCTCCCTGAGGGTACAGAATTCTATGGGGACAGTATAGACCGTGAACGTGTCCGTGATATCATCTTGGCCGCACGTGAAGAAACGGTTCCTGAATACAGCAAAATTTGACATTAAATGGCACTTGTGCTATAATACTTGTATTGACTTAACTAAAGGAACACAAATGACTACTGCTTATTTTATCTCTGATGGTGTAGTATTACATCAATCAGTACGCAAGAATAATCGTACTGGTTATACTTATGCGGCATTAAGCCCTAGTTGGACACTGAATGCCGACAAGCCGTTTATTGCGGCGTGTGGTAATCCTACAGACCCGGAGGTAATGAGAAATGTGGTGGCACAACAACGCACAAGTTTGCATTTGGGTTCATATGCTGATGCCCGAGAGGCAGCGTATGTTGTGGGTAAGTATCATCAGGATCCAATCGGTACTATTCAATATGTAAATGTACATAGTGCATGGGACAACTTCCCTTCTGATTTATATAGTTTACCTGAAGGTTTAGCTTTTGATAAAGCAGTATCATTATTGAATGCTCGTTTGACAAAGACTAGTAAATCAACAAGCAAGAGAATTAAGAAAATTATTTCTATGGATAATCGCCCTGCAAGGGAATCATTCTTTAGTAAGTATTCACAAGATATTGCTAAACAACTACGTAGCAAATTTGGCTCTGATTTAGTTCGCCGTGAATTTGACCTGTTAACTATTAATGAATTTGAATTGAGATTTGGTTTATGAATACGTCTTTTGATAATGCAGTAAAAGCTACGTTTGCACCACGTGGAAGTGTGGCTACTTTGAATTCTGTATCATGGTATAAGGATCATCCGGAACAAATTCTTCACGGTGAATTAAATTGTTTTGATGATGCATTGACACATAGTATAACTGTAAGAACATGGATTGTCTATTTTAGAGTTATTAAAAAGACAGACGAAAATGGTAATTATTATTACGAACTAATTAGTCTTGGGAGAGCCAAGGTTGGTAAGGGATTTTTTGAAGATGGGAATGAAACTAGAGATCCTAGTGCAGGAGGATCTGACGGCATTTTAGAAACTTGGGCGTCGGTTGGATGCGTAAGCGAGAATGCCGCAAATGCGCTTGAGGAATTAATTCACGATGAATTAAAAAAACAGGGCCGATGGGTTCCTCCTACTACTAACAGTCAAGGAAAAAATTCAGGAACTGAATGGTTTAAAGAATGGCCTCGTAACAAAGAAGAAGCTATTACGGAGTTTTATGACATTATCAGTAAAGTAACTACTGCAAAAAATATTGGTCGTCAAAATTTTATTAAAAAAGCTAGATACTATCAAGTGTCCGGAGCAGATATCATTACAGATTTTCTACTTAATGGTGGGAATATGCGTGATTTTTTCCTATTGTATAAACCTAGAGCAGGAAAAAACTCTACAGTATTACTAGGATTGGCTAGGTATGTAAAGACATTGCAAACACAGGGCATCACAGAATGTATTATTGCTGATTTTGTTAGTCAGTGGCCTAGTGCATTTAATGGTCTTACCAAAGATATCAAAGATTATACTTTTGAACAAGGTATCCATATTGGATATGTAGACACCGGTAAAACAGATTGGATGACTAAACTGCAAGAATTGCGAGAAACTTGCGATCTTGTATTACGGTTAGTATCTATGCAAAGTATCAATCAAGCATACGCCAATAAATGCGAAGATGATGATAATAATGAGTATGAAGGGCCCGTGGATGCGTTTGACCAAAACAAAGTTGTTTTATTGAAATTAATTCCGGCTCATTTGTGTATCATCGATGAATCAGACCATGGAATGCGTACTACAAAAAGTAAAACATTTTTAACACAATTTGGATATACTAAATGTGTTTGGATGAGTGGTACAGATTTGTATGCATTAAAACACAAGATACGTCCGGGTAACCATGCTATCTACGATATCATTCAAGAAAGAATTGATATTGATAATGGTATTTTTGGTGAAGAAGTACGTAGTAAATTACGTTTACATAAATCATCTATTAATGATTTACCGTTTTCTAATCTTACCAGTGACGAATTAGATGCTAAAGGACTTAGTCGCAGACAACTTAACTTATGTGCTGTACTAAACGGCACCGGTGGAATTAAAACGGGAATTGATGGTCTATCAAGGTGGGATAACGGAAAGGGATCAATTGTTGAATTTAAAAATCCGGCAGAAGTTATAGCGGCATTCAATCAATATTATAACTGGATTAATATGTCCGGCATGCCGGCGCCAATAGATCACGATCATATTTTTTGGACTATGCCTGGCAAAAAATCCGGCGCCGCTCTAAAAAATCTTATTTTACAAGGTAAGATTACCTCACAGCACAAGCCATTACTAGCAAATGACTTCGGAAGTGCAGGCATTATTGAAGAGGATGTTAATAATGAAATGGCACGTTTAAAACGTACTATCTTTATTACAATTGGTAGAATGCTGAGAGGTTCTAAAGCTCCATGGAGTGCAGTAGTACGCTGGGACGATTATACAGATTTTAAAGTTGGGTTGCAACTTATGCTACGTGGTCAAAACACTGCCAAAGAGTGGTTTGATGTATATGATTGTAATCCATATCGTGCTAGTATAATGCGTTATAACATTATCCGATCAAGAGCTAATGGTAAAAAAATAGATAGTCAAGGAAAAGAGTTATATAACTTAGTCCCTATTTATAGATTAAGTTCATTTGATGCCACAGAGGAATCTTGGGAAGAAACAATATCTGCTTATCAAGAATGTTCCTTAAAAGAAGGTTATAAGAAAGAAAGTAACCTTGATGAAGCCGGTCTATTAAAAGCGGCTGAATTCTTAGCCGGAGTAGACAAATCAGAAGAAAGCAAAACACCTGAAAGAGATCCTAATGCAGGCAAGAACGGGCCAGCAGTGCCCAGGTCCCCTTCTACTACATCAATTAATATTGAAAAAGATCCATTGGCAGATCTAAAAAAACAAGGAATGACAATTTCTAGTATGTTGCCTTTATTGGTGATTTTGTCAAAAGGACAATACACTGAAATTGATGACCTGATTAATAACACTGATGATGAAGTTTTTGTAGATTGGTTGACTCATTGTGGGGTGAAATATAAAAACACTTCAATATTAAACGCTAAACATTTTATTATTGAAATGTTCCAAGCTGAAGAAATCAACAATCAATTGACCAATACCAGTAGAAAAATTATTAATAATGGTTTTGATTGGATTAATTGGAAAGAATTTAACAGAGAAGATAAGGGTGATGTGTCTACATCTGCTGAGGCTGTTTCATCTTTGTTGTCACATATTCCTGAGGAAGTTTGGGCAAAAGGTCCATACAGTTTTGATCCTAGTTGTGGTACAGGTGAGTTTTTAGTATACATAGCTAATAAATTATGTGAGTATGGATATGATCCGGCTAAATATATCTATTACGCAGATAGTAGCCCAATAAATATTAGGATTGCTAGTCTAAGACTAGGAATTGATAATGGATTCTGTTATACTATGAATAAAGATATTGAAGGACAAATTATGAATAACATTAACAACATTGACCCATTAATTAAATTTGATTTGTATGCTACAAATCCACCGTTTCAAAAAGCCGATAAGAACGGAAGAGATGATGATAATTTATGGCCGTCGTTTTTAAAGTTGAGTGATAGATTAACTAATGTCGACGGATATAAAGTTTTTATTACGCCGGGTAGTTGGGCTAGTCTAGGAACAAATTCTGATAAGCCGGGAAGTTCTATTCGCAGAAAACATTTTGATAACAATCAAGTTGAAGTAGTAGATTTTACAATAGGTGACCATTTTGATGTAGGTTCTACCTTTACTGGATACGTACTTAAAAATAGTAAATCAGATCCCAATTTAACCACTGAATTAATATTCAAAGATAAAGTAATTAATGGCAAGTTTTCTGATTATCCGTGCTTCCCATTGAACTATTCTAATAGTGAATTTATCGAGATTGTTAAACAATTTAGATTAGCCAATCACTATGATATGATACAAGAAGATCCTTATCATACACCTCGAGGATCAATGCCTAATAAAATTAAAGAAGGTGACTATTCTACGGAACAGTCTAAATCACATCCTTGTAGAGCATACCATACTAATGCACAGGATAAACTATACACTAAATATAAAAACAAATTTCATTCACAATGGAAGGCAGTCTTTAGCTATAGCGGATCTTGGAAGGTAGATATTACAAACGATTGTAGTTTAACAGATGCTAGTATGTGTGTCCTTACTAATAGTAAGGAAGAGGCCGAGAGCGTCCAAAGTGTATTACAAAGTACTCCTATTAAGTTTTTAATTGACAAAGTATTCCGTTGGGGCGGCTACTACAATGCATTGTTTATTAAATGGATACCATCTCTACCGATGAATAAAATTTACTCGGATGAAGATGTATATAATCTATTGTTTACGGAAGCACAGGCTAGCCTCATAAAAAATATTTTACAAGAAGACCTCAGGATTAAAGAAGATAAAGCCGCAAAAAAATTGGCAGTAAAAAAACCCACAAAAGCAAAGGGTGCTAGTAAAAAATCTAAAAAGGTAGCTTCCAAATGAGTGAGGAGGAACTTGTTAAAATATACTTACATTTGTTTGATAGAGAATACATGTCAGGAGTAGAGCGTGACCAGTCTAGGGTTAAGTCTACTGGTGAAGTCTTTACACCCGGAGCAGCCGTATCACAAATGTTAGATCAAGTGCCGGAAGAATTGTTTAGTAACCCTGCAAAAAATGCATTAGATCCAGCTTGTGGTGATGGTAATTGGTTAGCAGAAGTATTGTGGCGTAAATTGGTTAACGGGATTGATTTTGAAGTAGCATTAAAAACAATCTATGGTGTAGACCTTATGAATGATAATGTAATTGAGTGCAAAAAAAGATTACAATGTGGGAGAACAGAATTAACAGATATTGTTAATTTAAATATAGTGTGTGCAGACTCATTAAGATATCATTATAGATTTGATGGGACAGATCCATATAGTACTCTTGCAGAAGTTAAAAAACTGAAGTATGAACAACATTTTAATGAATTGTATCATATTACATAAAATTTGACAATAAATGGATATTCTGCTATAATATACTCTTAGACAGTTAAATAACGGAGTTAATTATGACTGAAAAAGTAGAACTACATTGCACACAAGATGACGACGGTACATGGATGGTTTGGTTCCCACATCCCCTCGGTGGTATGGATGTGTTAGAGACTTTTGACAATGAAACCGACGCTAGGGCCTTCCACAAAGACCAAGTTGATAGTGCCGAAATTTGACAATAAATCAATTTGGCTATATAATACATACATAGACAGTTAACTAAAGGACTCAAAATGACTAAGTTTAGCAAAGATCGTTTTTCTGGTACAGAATATGTGAACTATTTTACACCCGAAGGTACTAACAAATTCATAGCCCGCTTCAAGTATGCTAAAGGTAGCAAAGCAAGTTTCCTTACATTCCTTACAAAAAACTTCACAGTTGAGGAATACTTTGGTCGTTTGGAAAAAGGTGAGTCACCACTAACAATCTTGCAGAGCAAAGGCTTCATTCAACCCCATATTAAAAAGATGCTCAAAGCACAGGGTTACCCAGTGACTAACGCAGGATTTGAGCAATTGGTCCAAGATAATGTTGCAAAAACGCTACAACGTTTAGCGGCTTAAAATTTGACAATAAATGGGTATTCTGCTACAATAGAATCTTAGACAGTTAAATAAAGGACAACAAATGACTACATTGACAGACCAAGATTTTGATACAAAGTTTGCCTATTTTGACACTTCCCGTAGTGAGTTGGGTTTGTCGGCAGTTTGGTCAATCTACGAGGTTGACAATTTAAATGAAGTTCATCCTTTTGTGGGTGCTACAAAGGTGATCTATCGTGCTTATGGCTCCGGCGATCACGAGGTTGCTATCGAAGGTACTACTTGGGAATCATTGTATATTGCGGCTGACACTCTTATCCGTGAAAGCGGTGACAACCATCATATTTTTATCGAGGCTTTTAAACAAAGTTCAATCAGTCCCGAAATCTTGTTTGTGTCAACTGGTTCTTAAATTTGACAATAAATGGTTTTGGGTATATAATAGAATCTTAAACAGTTAAATAAAGGAAACAAAATGTCAGCACTAACAACATATCTGGATCGTAAAAACTCTTTCGCTACTCTCTTTGGTGGCAAGGAACTTAGCCTGCAAAATGCTAGCGACCGTCAAAAGATTGCCGATTCAATCGACAGTGATTTGAGCCCTGAAATGTTGACTTGTGATGGTGAACTTCCGGCTATTCTTGTTCTGCAAAGAAAAAACCAATTGACTACAGCGGCTTTTGAATTGAAGCGTTTGGATCCATCAGTTAAGTTTTACGAGTACGGTACAGAAGTTTAAGGAGATCACAATGTACGGATTTGCTAACGTATCAAATATGTCTAATCGTCAGATCCAACGTATGGGTCACGCAGATGATGTTACTCCATATCGTGCAAGAACCAACACTAAAAAAGTTGTGTTGAATCTTAATGCCGATGATGTGTGGGCCGCGGCTTGTCAGGCACAACGCACTAACGGTGCGTATGTTAAACTGAGTGTATTGACCGAGTCCGACAAAAGTCAAAACAAATTATCCAATCGTCAAATTATTGAAAGTTTGATGGTTGATACTACATTGATTACCGATGAGTCTAGGGAAGAAGGTAAAAAGGTTCGTGCTTTCTATCAGGCATTCACTTTCAAAATCCTACAAGGTAAACAACTAAGTGAGTTTGATAACAATGCTATGTTGATTGCCAATCGTGAAGTTATCACTGGTACTTATGATTTGGCAGTGATTGCAAGTTTGCCAAGTTGCTATGAACGTGGTGTAAAACGTCAAACAGTAGACCAGCGTGTTAACTTT
>Ga0070744_10000509_pt1 | contig 11253 bp, 10 predicted proteins | sample ColrivemetaGS535_FD_74188 | JGI IMG/M metagenome (GOLD analysis project Ga0070744, IMG submission 74188) | Estuarine microbial communities from the Columbia River estuary, USA - metaG S.535 | ecosystem: Environmental > Aquatic > Marine > Intertidal zone > Estuary | place: USA: Columbia River...
GATATCTTCTACTAATTTATCTAATTCTTCCATACCTTTTGTGGGTATAGGTATATTTGATTTTTTACATGTATTTTCTAGTATTATATTTCTATTTATCAATATTTCTAATCTTTCATTTGCTTGAATAATGTCTTTTAATAATTCTTTTACTAATTTTTCATATTGTTGTGTCTTTTCTATAGATTTATCATATTCTTGTATAATATTTTCATAACTGTTAGTAACATAGTCGTAATAATCGCAGTTGCATAATCCTTCAGCTGATTTTTCCAATGATTTTAATTCAGAATGTGTTTTTGTGTACTCGTTTTTATATTTTGATAATTCTTTTCTTAATTCTAAATTCTCTCTTTTTAGTATATCATTATCTTTTTGTAATTTTCCTATATTATCTTTTTCTTCATCATCTGAACGTGACATTAATCTAGATACAAATGAAGAGAATGACGATGTGTTTGGAGAAGATAATTCTTGAGTAGGACTTTGGTTTATAGGTTTTGATAATAATCTACTCATTAATTAAATTAATTATACTAAATAAATTAAATTTGTATTATTTAAAGATAATGTTAGATAATGTTTAATAAAGTAAATATGAGTTCATATTTTGGAAAAGCATTAGTAGGATTTTGTTCAACGATGAGTGTATATGGGTTTAGTAGAGGTTATCGTGCACTTGATAATAAAAAAAGTTTAACATCTGACAAAATTGCAAATGCGACAATTAATTCATTATTGTATGCTATACCGGTGATGAATATTAGTCCAACTCTTAGATTAATAAATCGTTTAGAAATTGAACATAAAGGATTACATAAAAATGATCACAGTAATAATTATAAAGAATTTGCGGGTAATTGTATGGATACAATTTAGTAGGTAATTAAGCATAAAAATCATAAATAGTAGGGTAACAGTTAGGTTTAAGATTATCTATACCAAGTGTTTGTTGAATCATTATAGGTGCTTTTGTACCTGATTTGAAATCTTGTGTTTTCAAATGATCTTTTCCAATTATATGACCGCATTCATGCAAAATTTGATAACAGCGGTATTGATCTAAAGATAATTTTGATTTTTTACTTCCTTTTTTCCAATTTTCTAAATTTAAATATATAATATTAGTAGAGCGATCAGCACAACTTAAACCATCAAATTTACATATTTTTTTAATTATTTTGTTTGGTACAATTGTTATAATGAAATCAGTTATTTTATTTGGTGTATAATAAAAATGGTAACCAAATTTTACCCATCCACGAGGGTCATTTAATGTATCAATGATTTTATTAATTATTAATGATTCTCTTAAATTAAGATTTGGTGGAATTTTAATATCATAACTGTAATGATGGTTCATTATCTATAATATATCTATAATATATTTTTAATAATATTTTAATAATATTTTAATAATATTATTATTTTTGTAAACATCATAGTCATTTAGTATTGTATTATATTAACAGATATAGTATCAAGTGTATCAAAGAAAGTATCGCCATTTTCAACAAAAAATGACAATGTGTGTATACCAGATGAAATTTGTCCAGTCCATTCTAATATTTTTACATTTGTATGTATATTTGGATGTGTAGCTTGTTTTACAAATGAAGAATCAAAATTACTAAAAGGAGCTCCATCTATATACATTACAAACTTTTTAAATACAAGAGATGTTGTAAAACAAGAAACTTGTGCTCTAATTGTAATTGTAGCAGAATTATCTAAATTGAATGCCATAGGCCATCTTCCAGAATTTATACAATTATCAAAAATTCCATTACCATCAGCACTAGAATTATCCATTATACTTTCTGTACGATTATTTCCATATTTGAATAATCTTAACATTAACAAACCTGGATTAGGAGCTACACCACTTGGGAATAAAAATCTATAATATAAATAATCATTATAATTCTCAGGTATACGTGCACTAAAATAACCTGGATAACTTAAACCAGTAAAAGTCTGAGTACTTATAATATCTGTAAAAATAGATCCATCGTTACTTCCTTGAATTTTTATTTGAGTTGGATCTTCTGCGTTTCCACGACCTTCCAAATAAACATATTTAACATTTTGTGCTGTAGGAAATCGAACTTGAATCCAAAAATTACTGGTTTCTGCTGCAGTTGCCCATTCAGTAGGTGTTTTTACATTACTTAAACATTTATAAGCAGCATATGTTGAACTAAATTCTGAACTAGCAGATACATAATAATTTCCCCCACTTCCAGCTACAGGACCATTAGATGTCATTACTGGCATAATTAAATTCATTGGATATACATTAACTTTTGTAGGTTGACTTGCTCCACTTCCACTAGGCGCTTTAGGTTCCCATTGAGAAGTTGAACTTACCCACGTTAAAACATTTCCATCAGATATAGAGATGTAATTGTTGACATCATTTAAACTTGATAATGGAGCGTTAATAGTTCCTGTGGTAATATTGGTAAATACTGAATTACTTGCGTTAATAGTTCCTGTGGTAATATTGGTAAATACTGAATTACTTGCGTTAACATTTGATGTGGTAATATTAGTAAATACTGAATTACTTGCGTTAATAGTTCCTGTGGTAATATTTGATGCGTTAACATTTGATGTGGTAATATTTGATGCTATAACATTTGTTAATGATGACATTCCAGTTACATTAATAGTTCCTGTTGTAATTGCTGTATCTAATAAATTTGTTGTTGTAATATTTACAGTTGTTAAAGTACCTCCTATTGCTAAATTTCCTGATAAACTCATACTTCCACCAGTAAAAAGGGTTGCGTTAATAGAATTTGTTGTTATATTTTCAACTGTGATTGTAGACATTGTAGCTCCACCTTGTACATTAAGTGTACCTGCTATGTCAACTTTAGAAGTTGGATTACTAGTACCAATACCTAAATTACCATTTGTTTGTGTATTATAAATATTTAATCCATTTGTACTCCAACTAGATGAACCTGTGAAAACGGAAGAATTATTTAGTAAATTCCCAGTAAAATTAATATCACCGTTTACATCAAGTGCAAATGCGGGATTTGTTGTTCGAATACCTACATTATTTTTAACTAGTAAATTTTTTGATACACAAGCACCACCAGCTAATGTTAATGATCCTCCCTGTGAAAAATCAACTGCGTTAGATGTATTATATACAACAATATCGGAAATAGGTCCAACAGAAAAGTGATTTGATTTATATTTTATATCAGCTATACTAGCAAGTGTATTTTGACTATTTGCATATACTAAATTATCTTGTAAAAAATTATTAATGTTTTGATCTAATAGTGCAGGACTATTACTAGGAGTACTTCCTAATGGTGCATTTGTAGTAGCTCTAAATCTTATAATTGTAGTAGTACCAATTTCATTTGTATTTATATATTGTATTTGTCCAGTAGAATTCTTTTTAACAATATTAAATTTTATACCAGTAACTTGTCCTGAATAACTTACTGTTAATGACCATCCTGTAGGAGTATACAATCCATTTAACTCATAAAATGCATATTTAGATGCAGTACCAGAAATATTTATATTAACATATGCTTTAAAAGAATGTGTTTGTGAATCTTGAAAATAAAAATTAGAAATATCAGTAAAATTGAGTTGATTAGCGATTAATTCTGCTTGTTGTTCTAAAATAATATCATTTAAATTTGGAGTAACATCAACATTATTAATAGTTGAATGTCCATAAACACCTATACCATCCCCAATATATGCAGTTTTATTTACACTTAACCCTCCAGATACAGCTAATGCTCCAGATGAAAATCCTTGTGCATTTGTAGGATTTAATATTCTTACAGGTTGTTCATGATTAATAGCATCTTCAAATAGATCTGGTGTAGACATTATAATATAATAATTCTTTTTTTTATCAAGAAATAAGCGAAATAGTCGATGTTGATTACAATATTTATATTATTTTATATATTGTAAAAAAATTTGATTTACTTATACGGATGTTGTGTGTCCACGGAATTTCATAGTGGTAGCAATCCATGCCAATTGGTTAGTTGATGTATATTGTACTTGACCAGTGCTTGTAATGCTGAATACAAGACCTGTATAGTCACCAATGTAAGAAGTGTTAATAACCCAACTGCTTCCCTTTTGAACACCTTTAATATCAAAGTTGGTATACAAATTACCACCAGCAGATCTTTCAACTATAGCAGATAACATAACGTGGAATGCGCGTACAACACCATTATCGAATGTAAAGTTGGTAACATCGGCTGCAGTGCTGACATTATTTGCAGCAGCAAATGAAAGTTCCGATATGATATCACCAAGTGAAGGAGTAATGTTTCTAGAATTAGAGTACAATGAATTTCCAACATACAAAGTTTTGGAGATGGCAGCTCCTCCAAGAACTGTAACTGATCCACCACTACCAAGACCCGTTGCGTCAGATATAGAACTGAACAATGAAGATCCAACAGTAGCACCTCCTATTAACCAAGAAGCTCCACTGACATTTGCAGAACCAGCAGTAACACCTCCTTGTAACCAAGAAGCTCCAGTAACATTAGCAGAACCAGCAGTCACACCTCCTTGTAACCAAGAAGCTCCAGTAACATTAAGAGCACCTGCAGTTGCACCAGCGTTAAATACAGAAGCACCACTTACGGTAACATCACCTTGGAAGAGAGATCCTCCAGTAACGAACAAAGCACCAGCTGTGGCTCCAGCGTTAAATACAGAAGCACCACTGACGGTAACAGATCCTTGGAAGAGAGATCCTCCAGTGACGAACAAAGCACCAGCTGTGGCACCAGCATTGAATACAGAAGCACCGCTGACGGTAACTTCACCTTGGAAGAGAGATCCTCCAGTGACGAACAAAGCACCAGCTGTGGCACCAGCATTGAATACAGAAGCACCACTGACGGTAACGTCACCTTTGAAGAGAGATCCTGCACTAACAAACAAAGAACCAGCACTGGCTCCAGCATCAAATACAGAAGCACCACTTACTGTGACAGATCCTTGGAAGAGAGATCCTCCAGTGACGAACAAAGCACCAGCTGTGGCTCCAGCATTGAATACAGAAGCACCGCTTACTGTAACATCACCTTGGAAGAGAGATCCTCCAGTGACGAACAAAGCACCAGCTGTGGCTCCAGCATTGAATACAGAAGCACCACTTACGGTAACAGATCCTTGGAAAAGAGATCCTCCAGTGACGAACAAGGCACCAGCAGTAGCTCCAGCATTGAATACGGAAGCACCACTGACGGTAACGTCACCTTGGAAGAGAGATCCTCCAGTGACGAACAAAGCACCAGCTGTGGCACCAGCATTGAATACGGAAGCACCACTGACGGTAACGTCACCTTGGAATAAAGATCCAGCAGTTACAAATAATGTTCCAACAGTTGCAACAGATGCGCGTAGACTTGCTACAGTTATACCAGTTGCATCAACTGATCCGCTGCTAACAGCAGTAGCGACGACATTGCTGATAGTTGCACTTGGTGCATACAAGTTACCAGCGCTGATGGAGCTAGTAGCAAGAATGGTGGCAACAGTCATACCAGTGGCATCGATTGATCCAGTGCTCATAGCAGTAGCAACGATGTTACTGATAGTAGCCAATGGTGCGTAGAAGCTGGCAGAACTGACTTTAGTGTTAACAACAATGTTACTTGCGGTGATGTTAGTGGCCAAGAGGTCAGTTACGGCAAAGTTACCAGCAGACAAGTTGGTAGTGACTACGTTACTGATAGTTGCGTTTGTGGCATTTAATTGTCCAGAACTGACACTTGTGGATGCAAGCAAGGTGGAAGTAGTGATACTGTTGCTGACGCGCATTTCACCAATGACGTCTACTGTGTAAGAAGGTGCGATGTTGTTGATACCTACATTACCAGCAGTTGTAAAGATAGAACCGAGGGTATTGCTATTACCGTAAGCAATCAAATTTTGACTAATATTTGCAATTCCACCAGAGAAGTTGGTATCAATGAGGTTTGTTGTAGTAATATTAACGGTTGTAATAGTACCAGCTACAAACAAATCTGATGACAAGTACATATTACCACCACTGATGGTTGAAGCGGATAACCAAGACGTTCCTACAGTAGAGAATGATCCCAAAGTGGAGTAGACACTTCCAACTGTAATAGTTGTAGCTTTGATATTTTCGATAGTACCACTTGGAGCATACAAGTTACCGGCACTAATAGAGCTAGTAGCAAGAATAGTTCCGACAGTCATACCAGTAGCATCGATTGATCCAGTGCTCATAGCAGTAGCGACGACATTGCTGATGGTTGCACTTGGTGCATACAAGTTACCGGCACTGATAGAGCTAGTAGCAAGAATAGTGGCAACAGTCATACCAGTAGCATCAATTGATCCAGTGCTCATAGCTGTGGAGACGACATTGCTGATGGTTGCACGTGGGGCATAGAAGTTACCGGCACTGATGGAGCTAGTGGCAAGAATAGTGGCAACGGTCATACCAGTAGCATCGATTGATCCAGTGCTCATAGCAGTAGAGACGACATTGCTAATGGTTGCACTTGGTGCATACAAGTTACCGGCACTGATAGAGCTAGTAGCAAGAATGGTAGCAACAGTCATACCAGTAGCATCAATTGATCCAGTGCTCATAGCTGTGGAGACGACATTGCTGATGGTTGCACGTGGGGCATAGAAGTTACCGGCACTGATGGAGCTAGTGGCAAGAATGGTAGCAACGGTCATACCAGTAGCATCGATTGATCCAGTGCTCATAGCAGTAGAGACGACATTGCTGATGGTTGCACTTGGAGCATAGAAGTTACCAGCACTGATAGAGCTAGTGGCAAGAATGGTAGCAACAGTCATACCAGTAGCATCGATTGATCCAGTGCTCATAGCAGTAGAGACGACATTGCTGATAGTTGCACTTGGTGCGTACAAGTTACCGGCACTGATGGAGCTAGTGGCAAGAATGGTAGCAACAGTCATACCGGTAGCATCGATTGATCCAGTGCTCATAGCAGTAGCGACGATGTTATTGATAGTGGCTAATGGTGCGTAGAAGCTGGCAGAGCTGACTTTAGTGTTAACCATAACGTTACTTGCGGTGATGTTAGTGGCCAAAAGGTCAGTTACAGCAAAGTTACCAGCAGACAAGTTGGTAGAGACGATGTTGCTGATGGTTGCGTTTGTGGCATTTAATTGTCCAGAACTGACACTTGTGGATGCAAGGAGTGTGGAAGTGGTAATGCTGTTACTGACGCGCATTTCACCGGTGACGTCTACGGTGTATGATGGAGAGACATTATTGATACCGACATTTCCTCCAGTTGTGTAAATGTTACCGATGGTGTTAGAGTTATATATTGCTCTAAGTAATCCTGTAATATATGCAGAGGCAGATGTAACTCCGATGGATAAATCTAGAGATGCAGAACTAGCAGCTACTGAATAGATATTACCAGCGGATATTTGTTGAGTAGCAAGGATGGTGGCTACAGTCATACCAGTGGCATCGATTGATCCAGTGCTCATAGCAGTAGCAACGATGTTACTGATAGTTGCTAATGGAGCATATAAACTAGCAGAACTGACTTTAGTACTTACAAGGATATTTGAGGCAGTGATATTTGTGGTAATAATATCTGGGGTGTAGAAAGATCCTGCTGTAAGGGATCCAGTAATAACTGTATTTCCTTTTACATTAAGATTTTGTTTTATTCCAATACCACCATAAACAACTAATGCACCTGTAGTATCATTTATACTTTCAGTAGAGTTGGTAATAGTAGTAATACCTGAAATATTTGTGGTGAATAAGTTAGAATTACCTTGTACAGTGGCACCTCCGTATAAAAAGAGTGAAGCAGAGCTTAAACTACTTGCGGTGGAGTCCAAAATAGAAATAGGTTGGTTAAAGAACAAATTAGAGTACAGGCTTGACATGTTTTTTTATATTATTAGTAAAGAAAAAAATTAAACGCGATATTGCGTTTTTAAATATATTTAAAAATATAAAAAACAAAATATTCCCAACAGACTACCTTTTTCACTAGTTATTTTATTTACCTAAGAAATCTCAGATTATATTTTATTAAATTATTTTATTAAATTGTAAAATAACGACTAAAATCAGTATGACAAGTAAAAATTTAGTAAAATATATTGGTATAGTTTAATTTTATATAAAGTATTCATATAAAAATTTAATTCACTACATTTATTATTGATTAGATGTTACTTCTTCATAAGAAGGAAGATCTACGGTAGTTTCGCTAGGGGTAGATGGTGTAGATGATATATCATTGGATTTTTCAGATGTTGAATATAAATAGTATGCTAGACCAACAAGACCAGCTCCGACAACTTGATGATAATCTCTGATCATTTTTAAATTAGAATCCTGTACATCTTTTAATAGATAATCTGGGGCGATAAATAAGACAACACCTAATGCTGCTAATACTAAACTAATAATTTGATACATATTGTTTATAATACAAACAAATAAAAAATATTTCAAAAATAACGTTAAACTTAGAAATATGATGTATTATATAAAGCGAAACGTATTTTTAGCTAGTGTTAATTATATTTTAGCTAGTGTTAATTATATTTTAGCTAGTGTTAATTATATTTTAGCTAGTGTTAATTATATTTTAGCTAGTGTTAATTATATTTTAGCTAATCTATTGTCCTTCAATACTCTAATAAATCTAGCCTTTGTTTCTAGAAGTTGTATTTTGGATATGTATTTTAGACATGTATTTTACATATGATATTAAACCTAAAAATGTAGGGGGTTAATATCAACGATTTTATATATAATGAGTAAAATAATTTTCTTGTTTTTATTTAAAGAAAAATTATTTTACTCATTATATATAGAATGTTAAGAAGTAGTATTTTGGGACATGAATTTATAAATTATAGAAAGAATACTGATAAACATACTAGAACTAAATTTAGTAGTAATGTGAGATCAAAAGGTATTGGGTATATACCTATAGTTGTTGATTCGGTAGATCCAGAATTAAGCAAGGCATTAGCGACAAAGGATGAGATGTTTAGCAGATATTTAAAATATGGTTTTGAGATAATGATCCATATGGATTTGACGGTAGCTGATTTAATAAAAGAAATAAAGATTGAATTGGTAAAAAAAGATTATGAATATGGATTTTTATCAATTGGATTAGAAGATGGTACGATACCAGATGCATCGTTAGAATTGGGTGTATTGTATAAAAAACATAGAAATATAGATGATAAAATTCTATATGTATTATTGACTCAAGAAAAAACAATGTATGGATATGTAATGTCTATAATAAGATACTTGACAAATAACCTAAAGTCTTTTTTTGTAAAAGATCCTTAAGGTAAGATTTAGAATCCAGGTGGTTTTCTCATAGGCATTCTTCTTGATGTAGATCTAGCTTTTGGTGTAGATCTAGCTTTTTGTGTAGATCTAGCTCTTGGTGTAGATCTAGCTCTTGGTGTAGATCTAGCTCTTGGTGTAGATCTAGCTCTTGGTGTAGATCTAGCTCTTGGTGTAGGTCTACCCCTTGGTCTAGGTCTACCCCTTGGTGTAGGTCTTGATGGTTGACGCGCGGAGATCGGAATCGGACCATACCTTGGTCTATTTGGTATTTTCATTTTTTGTTTTGTATGTTTACTACGACCATTGTGTCCATTACCATTGTGACCATTACCATTGTGACCATTATCATCCCAATCGTCTCCACCGTTGTCATCCCAATCGTGCCCATTGTCATCCCAATCGTGTCCATTATCATCCCAATCGTGTCCATTGTCATCCCAGTCGTGTCCATTGTCATCCCAATCGTGTCCATTGTCATCCCAATCGTGTCCATTGTCATCCCAATCGTGGTCCCAATCGTGGTCCCAATCGTGGTCCCAATCGTAGTCCCAATCATAGTCCCAATCGTAGTCCCAATCGTGATAACACAACCAAGGATATTGGTAACATTGTGGCCAATAGTAGTAGTAATCATCGTAACCATTTATAGGGCGAGGTTGGGATTTGTTAAATTTTCTATTCATATGTTTATAATTAATCAATATATATTATTTGTATATTTTGTACGCGATAAACGAAATGTTCAAATTATATAATTACGACACAAGAGCAGTATTTATTAAAAAAAAATGAAATAATAATCTAAACTAATAAATATTAGATGTTTAAAGTATTACTTTTAAATTATGTAAGTTCAATTCCATGTAAATCAAAAAATACCAATTTACAAGACAAAGATTTATCTAATTCTAAGCCCAATTCACAAGGCGAAGATTTATCTAAATACTGGTCTGGTAATTGTGCTGTAGGTGGGACTTATAGTGTAAATGAATATGGTGCTAACATTTGCGAGTATCCAGGTGATAGCTGTCCTACAGTTAAATATTTCAGCTATTCTGAAGGAGGAGGTAGTGTTGAACTTTGTTGTAATTCTAATTCGGACTGTAATTATGCAGCTGTAAAAAATTATTGTAATCCTGATCTTAAGAGATGTGTTGATGGTTCGTATTTTGGATGCTCTGTAAAAGAAGGGCCTTTATTTGATCATTGTAAGTAAAAAGTAAATTAAAAGATAAAATAATTATATAATATTTTCATTGATATTATATACTTTAAAGTGTCATACAGTATTTAAAAATTGAATTATTGTAAATGTGTATAATGATTAATATGAAAACCAAGGTTATTAATTTTGTTGCAGCACCTTCATCTGGTAAGAGTTTGATGGCAGCTTTGATATTTTCAGAGTTAAAAATGAGACATTATAAAGCTGAATATGTGCAAGAGTATGCAAAAACTTTAATTTGGCAGAATCGTCTAGAGGAATTGGCTAATCAATATAATGTATCATTAGAACAATATAAAATGATTAAATCTATTAATGGTCAAGTTGATTATATATGTTTAGATTCACCTCTTTTGCTTGGTCTTTATTATAATAGATATCACGAAGACAATGTATGCGATGTAAATAAAACTGAACAGATGATTTTGGGAAAAATGAATGAATTTGATAATATTTATATATTTTTGGAAAGAAATGAGGAGTTTCCTTATGAAACAGAAGGTAGAATTCATACAGAAGAACAATCGAAAGTAATAGCTAATCAATTGTTAAAAATGTTGGATGAGTTAGGTATTCAGTATAAATGTTTTCGTTCTGATAGAAAAAATGTAAATGATATACTCGATTATATTTTAGATTGTAAATCGTAAAT
>Ga0070744_10000511_pt1 | contig 11218 bp, 9 predicted proteins | sample ColrivemetaGS535_FD_74188 | JGI IMG/M metagenome (GOLD analysis project Ga0070744, IMG submission 74188) | Estuarine microbial communities from the Columbia River estuary, USA - metaG S.535 | ecosystem: Environmental > Aquatic > Marine > Intertidal zone > Estuary | place: USA: Columbia River...
GATTATAAAAATTAAAGTAAGATTTTTTCATTAAAAGTAGGGTTAGCGAACATTTGAGATACGAACGCTGCAAGATTCGGCCAGCGAGCACCATCCACTTTCAAGCCACCTGCAGCAGCATTAACAAAAGGTGACGCAATAGCAAAATCTGCGATGCTTAAGGTATTAGCAACAAAATAAGCATTGTTACCAAGCTGTGTTTCTAGATAATCGAAGATGATTGGCGCATCGCCGTTGACCACTTTCGCCACCGCTTCTTCATCAGTTGGGGTTCCAAACATTTTAGGATTAAGCACTCGTTGAAAAAAAATTGTGCCTAGGGAAGGTGTTAAATGAGTGTCAGCATATTTCTCTAACCAAAGCGCATTGGCATACTCAGTTGCATCTGTTGGATAAAGTGGCGTATCTGGGTGATTCTTTTCCAGGTAAGCACAAATAACAGACGAGTCGCCCAATGTCACTTCATCATTCTGATATACAGGAATTTTACCTAAAGGATTAAGTGATAACAGTTCACTTTTTTCGCCAAATGGCACAATCGGATTAAGGGTGTAATTGATACTTTTGGTATTCAACACAGCTTGTACTTTTCTAACATAAGGTGAAGCAGACACCCCGTGGAGTGTTGGCATAATAATCTCCTAATAATGGCTAGGCCATTTGCGATGTTGCTTATGGTGAATAAAAAAAAGCGTGCTGTATACATTTTTAACAAAAATGAGCGAGCTAAAAGGTAATCTTAGCATCCATCTTTGTCGTCTTTTCCGCTATGAGATGTTACAAAGGAACAGGGCGTACAACAGACTTACGGGCAAAGTTTTAGTACTAACTAGGAGCGGTTTTATCAAGATGGTAATATAGTATTAACTCAATTCACGATATCAAAAGAATTGTGTAGAGATACCAGTCTGTAAACCATGGAAGTCGACGGCAAACGTTGTATCAGCAATTTCAGCTCGGAAACTTCTAATTAGTTACTTGAAATTGAATTATTAGAAATACTTGCACAGGACTGAATGTTGAATGAGTTTATTGAATAAAATTGGCCGTGGGTTAGCTGCGTATTTGGATAAACCGAGCGGGTTTATTCAACCATCAACCTGCAAACCAGAATTGTTGGCCTCAACAATAAGGGTGGGCGATGTATTGTTAGTTGATGGCTCAAGTCGGATCAGCACGGCAATTAAATTCCTGACTCAATCCACATGGTCTCATGCTGCTTTGTGTATTGCCGATGACAGCAAGAGTGCAGTCCCTAATTGTGACAATGTAACTTTAGTCGAAGCGGATGTACTTGATGGTATAAGAACAGTATCTCTGAGTCATTATGGAGACTTACATACTAGAATATGTCGTCCAGTAGGGTTGAATGATGGAGAAATAGACAATGCTATTGAGTTCGCTTTGGCTCAAGTTGGATATCAGTACGATATGAAGAATGTATTTGATTTAATGCGTTATCTGGTTCAAACGCCACCAGTGCCGACTCGTTGGCGCAGAAAAATGATTGTCCTTGGGAGCGGTGATCCAACTCGAGCTATTTGCAGCTCGTTCATTGCCCAAACATTCCAGTCAATTCGTTATCCTATATTGCCGGATATATTTTTTGAAAAGACCAAACATTCTTATAATAAAACGCATTACAACGAAGTCTTACAAATTCGCCATCACACTTTATTTGTGCCTAGAGATTTTGATATGTCTCCTTACTTCAATATCGTTAAACCTACTTTGGATAAGGGATTTGATCCGCATGTTATCAAGTGGTGCGAACACCAACAAAGTAGTTGCCGTTAAAACGATATAAAACCGATATTTTATTCAGTTCCAAAAAGTCCCATTGTTCCGTAAGATGCCGTTAGATTATAACTTAATAAGCATTTATGCCTACCTTCGCTACTCTAGCCGTATTTATTCCCACTATATTTTTTATCTCCATTACACCCGGTATGTGCATGACGCTGGCCATGACATTAGGACTTAAAATTGGCTTGCGCCGAACGTTGTGGATGATGCTAGGCGAAGTATTCGGTGTAGCCTTAGTCGCTGTTTCAGCAGTGATGGGCGCAGCTACAATTATGCTGAATTACCCGACAGTGTTCACATGGTTTAAGTGGATAGGTGGACTGTATTTAATGTATTTAGGGGGCAAAATGTATTGGTCTGGCAAACAATTGACTCTTAGTTCTCAGATGGACTTAGCACTTAATCGTTATGCCCTAATATCACAAGGATTTGTCACCGCCATCGCTAATCCTAAAGGGTGGGCGTTTATGCTGTCTATTTTGCCACCTTTTATCGATGCAACCCAACCTATTACGTTTCAGGTTTTGGCGCTGGTAGGTATTATTATGTTTAGCGAGTTTATCTGTATGTTGATTTATGCGACAGGGGGCAAGGGATTAAAAACCCTGCTTAATAGAGGTAATAATATACGTTGGATGAACGGTATTTCTGGCACCTTGTTGATAGGTGTAGGATTATGGTTAGCTATGAGCTAGTCAGAAGGTGTCTGCTCGTTAGCCTCGGCAAGAATAGTGGCGAGCTGAGGTGTAACGGTAATATTTTAAAAGAGCTAACGTCAGTTCTCCCAGCATTATCAGAAAGAATAAACCCAATGATGGTTTTTGTTGCCTTGCCAACTATACGCATTACTTGATCTAAACCCTCTTTAATATTGACCTGCCTAAGAGCTCAGAGCAACATCAAAACATGCACTTTCGTGTGCAAAAAGTGCATGTCTGTCAAAGCATATAGGCATTTTCTAAATGTGAAAATTTAACACGCACATTGCCCTGTTTTCTCACTTTGCTCGCTTTCTTAGTAAACGTAACTTTTTGGTCAACATGAAGTTTGATATGTTTGTAAAAGTGCTTAGGCATAATGATGATCCACAGTTGTGATTAATATTTAGGGTGGGCTCAATAGATAAAAATAATACCGTCATTACTAATAGAAGGTTACAGAAAACGTTATCACGATCTTTACAGCCTAACTTGCACAAAGGGGTGATATTATATTGCTTAATCAGCACGAAAACGATACTCGATTGCTTAATGTGTAAGTATCTAAAAAGGATAAAAAGATGACCATTGGTATAGGCACCCAAACACCAGAGCAAGCTTTAGCCTCATTAATCGATATGACCAAAACGCTTGTTCCTATTCAGCCTGAAGAACACTTAACGCGCATTGCTAAAGCCCAAGAGTATATGCAAGCCAACAACATTGATGCTGTGTATCTAAATGCTGGTACCAATCTTACATACTTCACAGGCATGAAATGGTATGCCAGTGAGCGCATGGTGGGCGCTATATTACCTGCCGTTGGCATCGTGCAATACTTAGCACCTTATTTTGAAATTGGCACGTTAAATGGTTTTAAGATCATAGATGGGCCAATACATGGCTGGCAAGAACACCAAAACCCCTACACTTTATTTGTAGAGGTTTTAAAGCAATTAGATATAAGCGGTACCGCCACTATAGGTATTGACGAAAGTGCACCGTTCTTTATATTTGACGGTATCACAAACTGGCTTAACCCTAATCAACGCACAGCCAGTGACTGCACACTGCAGAATGCACAAGTCTGATAATGAACTTGCTTTAATGCAATCTGCAATGGATATGACACTTGCGGTGCATAAAGCTACCGCCAGTATGCTTTATGCTGGAATAAGCACCACAGAAGTAGAAATCTTTATTAAACGTGCACACCAAAAAGTGGGTGCACCAGGTAACTATTTTTGTATTGTGTTATTTGGGGTCGCCACCTCTTTCCCCCATGGTGTGAAAGATGCTCAAGTACTGAAAAAAGGTGATATGGTATTAATAGATACAGGCTGTAAAGTACACGATTATTTATCGGATATTACCCGTAGTTATGTGTTTGGTGAGCCAACATCTAGGCATAAAAAATTTTGGGATATTGAAAAATCTGCACAGCTTGCTGCCTTTAATGCGGCAAAAATTGGTGTGTCTTGCGAAGCAGTTGATGTTGCAGCTCGTGGTTACTTAGCATCACAGGGTTTAGGTCCAGAATATCAAACGCCCGGCTGCCCGCATCGCACTGGCCATGGTATCGGTTTAGACATTCATGAATGGCCATATTTAGTGGGTGGTAATCAAACCCCCCTTGCTACAGGTATGTGCTTTAGTAACGAACCCATGTTGGTGGTACCTGATGAATTTGGCATTCGTTTAGAAGACCATTTTTATATGACTGACCAGGGCCCCCGCTGGTTTACTCAGCCAAGCAGTAGCATAGATGATCCATTTGACTCACATACTTAACATAATAATGCAGTCATAATATTACTCTTTACTATCAGCAGTGATAGTGGTCTGTGGCTGTGTGTTCAATATAATTGACACCAAGCTTGGGTAAATGATTAGTGCTACTGAGGCCCGTAAAAATTTTATGATTTTAACGTGACAACCCGACAAAATTTTGGTGTTCAGCAAGTATTAGGCCCAAACATGGCTATTTAGGATCTTCTAAAATGAAATACCCGGCATTGGCTGATGGTTACTTATGTTGTGTCTGTTTACGGTGCTGACTTGGTGTTATATGTCTGCAACGCTTAAAGCTGTGGCTAAAATTTGCTCCATCACTAAAACCTAATCGCTCCGCTATTTCATCCAATTTCATGGGGCTTGATAATAGCTCCTCTGCTATGCCTATACGCACCTCATCACGTACTTGTCGCCAACTGGTTTGCTCTTGTTCTAGTTGGCGATGTAATGTGCGAGTCGTTCGGGATAAATAATCTGCTATGTCTTGCATAGACGAGGTTAATCCGAGGTGCAGTAAAGTGTCTTTAACCTGCTTTTCTACAGGTTTCCAATTTTGTTTTTGCTGCAGTAACTGGCTGCATTGTTGTTCACATATTTTAGCGGTGGCAGCATTTGCTTTTACTAGGGGGAGATCCATCAGCTCGGCTACCCAAGCAATGCCGTTATAATTTGCTCCAAATTGAATTTCTGCCCCCAATAATTGCTGCAGAGCATCTAGCGATAAGTCTGGTGGTTGAGGTGCAGTGAATTGTAAGTTTATAGGCAAATAGTCACTTTCAAACACTTCTCTTTGGATCATAGCAGCGCCCATCATGTCCCTAGCTAAAATCAGATTGCCTAATTCACCCGCAATATCACATGAAAATCTAAGAGATAAATCCTGATCAATCTCTATTAACTCAATTTTTGAATAGACATAGGTTAAATCTAAAAAACGTAAACCTAATTCAATCGCTTTTCTAGGAGTGCTGCTCGCTAACAAGGCATAACCCATGATGCCATAACTGGTGAGGTGATAACGGCTGCCCAATTCCATTCCAACTTTAAATGGGCAGGTGGAATTCATCATTAGATTTTTAAGTACATGTAACTCTTGTTTGTCTTCAACCTGCTCGTCGTGAGCGGTTAGTTGAGAGCTCACCAACCCCGAGCCTTGCAGTAAAAGGTCCACGTTGGTCCCCAGCTCATCACCATAGGCAACAATGATTTGTACACTAGTAATGTTACGAATTGGCATAATGCATGGTAGTTATGTCCTAAAATCACAAATATAAGTCTATTTAAACCATAGATCAATGATGAATAATTTTCTATTCTAGAGATGTATACAATATGTTAATCAGTATATTAATTCTTTTTGAGTTGTGAAACACAGCATAATCACAATCAAAGTAGCCATATCGAACCGCGATAATAATATTTTAGGTGCCTCATGACCCAAGTAAAACGTAACCCGTCAGTCGTCATCATTGGTGCGGGTATGACGGGTATGCTAATGGTAATTAAACTGCGTAAAGCGGGTATAACTGACATTGTTGTTCTAGAAAAAAAGGATTCAGTGGGCGGTACATGGCGTGAAAATACTTATCCCGGCGCAGCTTGCGATGTGCCCGCTCACATGTATACCTATTCATTTGAGCCTAATCCAAACTGGAGCCGTTTTTTTGCCCGCGGACCTGAGATTAAAGACTATTTTGAAAACGTCGCGGATAAATATGATGTGAAACGCGACATTCGATTTAATGAGGAGGTCACCGACGCAAAATATGATAAAGGAAAATGGTCAGTTAAAACCAGTCAAGAGCAAACTTATGTAGCAGATTTTATTGTGTGTGCGACAGGAATACTGCACCACCCTAAATTTCCTGATATCCCGGGGATAGAAAATTTTAAAGGTGCCATATTTCATACTGCACAATGGGAACATGAGGTGAAAATATCTGACTCAACCCGTGTTGGTGTCATTGGTACTGGCTCCACTGCCGCACAAACTATCCCAGAACTCATCAATACAGGTGCTAAGGTGTCTGTTTTTCAACGCACCCCACAATGGTTAATGCACTTACCCGATTTTAAGTTTTCAATTACCATGAGAAAACTCATGACCCGTTTTCCATTGCTTACAAAAATACATCGTGATACGGGGAAATTTTTTTTAGAGCATTTTTTTACTAAAGCAGTAACCGGTCACTTTATACAAAAACATGTATTAAATTTTTTATGTAGAGCCAACTTAAGATTCAGTATTAAAGACAAGGCTTTGCGTGAAAAGTTACAACCTAATTATCAAGTAGGTTGTAAGCGAGTCATTATTAATACCACCTTTTATAGGGCTATTCAAAAGCCTAATGCGGAATTAGTCACTGACGGTATTGAGCGTGTCACCGAAACTGGCATCATCACCAAAGACGGTAAGCATCATGAATTAGACGTTCTGGTCTTATCGACTGGCTTTAATGCCTTTAATTTTATGCGTCCCATGAACCTGATCGGGCGCAATAATTTGCATATTGATAAAGCTTGGGAGCATAAAATCAAAGCCTATCGTTCAATGATGCTAAACGGTTACCCTAACTTCTTTTTAATGTTGGGGCCAAATACGCCTATTGGTAACTTTTCTGTTATCGCCATGAGCGAAGTGCAAGCTGATTACCTTATAAAAATGATTGATAAATGGCGTCACCATGAATTTGATGAGTTTGAAGCCAAGCGACAAGCCATTGACGAATTCACTGCCTATATAAAAGAAGGTTTGAAAGGCACAAGTTGGGTGGGGGGATGTCAAAGCTGGTATTTGGATGCCGACGGCGACCCTATTTTATGGCCATATACATGGAAACGATGGGTTGATGAAATGCACGAACCGCAGATGGAACATATTGAAATAAGGTCATTTCATAACTAACCTGAGCGCTACCCAATGAATACAAACAGCATATTTATTACAGGTGCCGCTTCCGGTATCGGTTTAGCAGCGGCTCGACATTTTCATAAAATGGGTTATGTGGTTGCTATGGCTGACTTAAATTTTGCCCTCTTAGAAGACGTTACTGAACAATGGAATAAGACTCGAATTTCTTTATACCCATTGGATGTGAGTGATTTTTCACAAGCTCAGCAAGTTATGTCTGAATTCTGTAATGGGAATGATAATAGCTTATCGGTATTATTAAATAACGCTGGAATTTTAGAAGTAGGCGCATTTGAAGATATAAATAACAACCAGCACCAGCGAGTTATCAGTGTTAACGTCATGGGGGTTATAAATTTATGCCAAGCAGCATGGCCGTATTTAAAAAATAACGGCAAAAAAAATAAAAGCACCATTGTGAATATGTCATCAGCTAGCAGCGATTATGGTGTGCCAGAATTAGCCAGCTATTCGGCTAGTAAATTTGCAGTCAAAGCGCTAACGGAGGCGTTGGAACTAGAGTGGCAAAAATATGGCATTCGCGTATGTGATGTCATGCCGCCATTTGTCGCTACTAATATGCTCAATTCACAGAAAAAGACTGCAAAAGTAATGCAACGATTAGGCACTCATCTAACCGCTGAAGACGTAGTGGCTGTGATTGATAAACAAGTCAGGCAGCCTAATACTCATAGAGCAGTCAGCGTATCTTATGGTTTACTGCATTTCCTGAGTACAGTATCTCCCGCGTATATCAATCGCTTAGTTATGAGGTTTTTGAGTCGATAAAGAATTTCTTCCCCACCGACAGAATGGTAAAAAAGGTCATCCAGAATGAATGATTTCAACAAAGAAAATGAAAAACACCAAGCAAGTAAAAAATTGCAGAGTGAGCACTTAGAAGCCAAACAATTAATGATTGCGAAGCTACTGTCATTTATGCCGCCACTTCACAAGCTGCCACCCAAATTATTCAGACCTATATTTTCGATGATGGATCGCATCTTAGGACTTAAGAAAATTGAGATACATCAGGTTGTTGATGTGAATATTCCTGTTAGTACCCATAACAGTGACACTACAACGATAAAAATTCGTACGTACTACCCAACAAATCCAATAGAAAAAACACCTCTTAAAACGTTAGTCTATTTTCATGGTGGTGGCTGTGTCATTGGTAGTATACATACTCATGATCGATTTTGCCGGTATCTAGCCAAACACGGCAACATGAATATTATTTCTGTGGATTATCGACTGTCCCCTGAATATAAATTTCCTACGCCAATTTACGATGCTATTGATGCTTGGAACTATATCCATGACAATCACAAAGCACTGAATATCCATCCACAATACATCGGTGTGGGTGGCGACAGTGCCGGCGCGTATCTCGCTTGTTTAATTGGACTCAAAACATTACAAACAGAGCTGCCGGTGCAGAGCAAAGTAACACCGCAATTTCAGTTTTTATTGTACCCCATGTTGGACTTGCAAGGCCTGACCGAGTCTTACCGACGTTTCAATAAACAGTTACTGCTCACACGGGATCTGATGGATTATTTTAGACAACATTATTTAAATTCTTTAGACGAAGCCGCGTTTCCATTAGTCAGTCCGCTTTTAACAAACGACATTAGCGAGTCTCCAGACAGCTATATGTTAACCCTAGGATTCGATCCATTAAGAGATGATGGTATGGCGTATGCCGAACGGCTAAAAGCGGCCGGTATATCAACACATCACGAACACTATGCTGATTGTATGCATGGTTTTATATCAGTGACAGCGCTAAGTACTCGCGCTAAACAAGCAACTCATAATGTGGCTATGGCTTTAAACAGGTTTAATCATTAATCACAGTGCTTGATGTTAGAGCACAGAATTTCTATTAACATCAAGTCATTTTGTGTGAAATTCATACGTTTATTTACATCTTATTTTGCATCGGTGAGAGCCATTGTTTACGAAGGCAATTTTTGTTAATTTCACGTCATTGAAAAACAAATATTCATTAAGAACCACACTACTATGAAGCTTGCTGCTTTAATCCAGCCATCAATTCATCTACAAATAGAATCTTTATATCACGCTTTCTTAGAGCTAAATGCAGTGGAACAAACCACGTTGATGATTTTGGCTGTGGTGTATCAACCTATTGGCATTAACAAGTTAGCGCATGTAATAGATATATTAGACAGTAGAGGTTTTTTGCCACAACCAAAAAAAGAATATCGTTTAACGGTGCAGCAAAAAGAGCAATTGACTCAACTGTCGTTATTAATACCTAACCGAGAGGGACTGCAACTCAATAGATTGCTTGCCAACCGTTTAACCGCTGAGATAGATCAATTTCACGCCTTATTTGCGCTTACAACTCATGGCCAATCACATTCAACCTTACTCGAGATCATCACCGCCGCTAAACAGGTTGTGCCGGTGGTAGACAACTACAGCTCGCAGAACAAAGAGGTCGATAGAAGCAGAGTTATCCGAGACCTCTATTATTTGAATCAAATAGAACCGCTTGAAGCTGCCTTAGCGCTCAATAAAAACCCACAGGTTATTAATCATAAGCAAAATCGAATTTTAGTTGAACTTCTATTTTTGCCGTTTGAGTTAAGTTCGTTTTTAGCATTACCAAAGGTGCTGCAATACCAGGCGTTTTCCACCGTGTTCAGAATGTTTCAAATAGAAGGGCAAAGCTGTGCTTATCCGGTGCAATTATTGGAGCAAGTTTGCGCTGCAAATCCAGACAGAATAAGTCCTTTATACAATATTGACTGTCATCATTTATTGGCAGAACAGTATTTGTATCAAATGCGATTTAACGATTTTGAGCGCATACAAGTTATCCAAGATATCAGCAGTTACGGTTTGCAGTTACAAGGTACATATTGCTTTTTAACCGGTGAAAACCAGCAAGCTATCGATTATTTTGAGCAAGCTATGCTCGCTAAAAACAAACTAACAAAACGCAAAAAACAATATTTAAATGATGTGTTGGGGTATTTCTATAAATTGGCATTGATGGTTCATGGTAACCAACGGGATGTAAGTTATTTTTCTAATGCCCTGCAACAAGTCGAATTTGAAGACAGCGACCGTAAATCCGATAATGATTTTTTTTATATAGGACAAGGTGTCGTTAAACCGATTCAGAGCTTATTGTCGGGCGAAAAATATAATATAAATATTGAATTTAATAGTGTTGATGATGAGATTGATTTTTTTTCTCATCAGCTCTGCTATTTTAATTATTTATTGGCGCAGATTTGGTGTAACCAAAGCAAAGGCTCAGGATGGGCTAAATTAGCATTGAAATACCAAGCACATTTTGAACAACTGGCTTACCCCTTATTTGCGCAAATATGTTGTCAAATGGCCACGAGTTTTATGGATGAAAAACCTGATTTAAAGAAACAGTCAGACCTCGCATCTGAATCGATATTAATCAATATCAGTAACCTGATAGAAATTAAATCAGAGTGGGACTTAGCCCTAGATAAATTAATTGCACTCAATCCAAATGCTGAAAAAAATGCGGCACCGGCTGCACAAAAGACAATCAAGCCAGTGCGTTTAATTTGGGAATTTGAAAAGACTTATGGCCATTCATTGACGGCTCGTGAGCAAAAGTTTAATCAATCAGGTTGGAGCAAAGGTCGAGTCGTTTCGTTAAAGCGTTTGAAAGAAGAAACTGCTTTATTTGACTACTTAAGCGAAAGTGATAAGAACATTTGTCGTGCAATCGATGCTTATCAAAGTTGGGGATATTACTCAAAGCTTGAATACACACTTCAAGGATTGCCAGCTCTTGAAGCCGCAGTGGGAATAGACAACTTATACCAATCAGATGATTTAAGCCAAGTGATTGAAATCATCAAACGCGAGCCTGAATTATTGGTTAGTCAGCATGGAGATCAACTTTGTTTAAGTATCGCGGATTTACCCGATGATATGAGCAGTGACGGGGGGCAGCCCGCTTACGATTTAAAGTCTATTACTG
>Ga0070744_10000516_pt1 | contig 11187 bp, 10 predicted proteins | sample ColrivemetaGS535_FD_74188 | JGI IMG/M metagenome (GOLD analysis project Ga0070744, IMG submission 74188) | Estuarine microbial communities from the Columbia River estuary, USA - metaG S.535 | ecosystem: Environmental > Aquatic > Marine > Intertidal zone > Estuary | place: USA: Columbia River...
ATGCCAATTTCATTTTCAAAAGGATTTAGTATATTACCTACTATAATAACCAATGGATTATTACTTCAATTAGATGCAAATAATTCAACAAGTTATCCTGGTAGTGGAACAACTGTTTATGATTTAACTAATTCATATAACCATACATTGATTGGTGCTACATTTACTACATTGAATGGAATAAAATGTTTTGATTGTACAACCGGAAATAATAGAGTTGATGTAAACGGAACAGGCCCAACTTTACCAACAACGGGATACACCTATGTAACTTGGGCAAGATTGATAAATAATAATTCCGGATTTAGAACATTACTTTATACAAACTCGCCTAAATATACACCAATTACTATTCCTAATGGAACAAATACATTAGGATATTGGGATAGTGCATTTAGAAGTTCAGGATTTGACCTTACATCTTTTGTTGGGGTTTGGACTCAATACGCGGTAGTTGGAGATAGTGCATCTCAAACATTCTACATAAATGGTTCACAGGCAGGAAATACAATTGCTTTCGGTTCAGGTGGAAACACACATTGGGGAGTGGGTAATAATGATATTGTTGCTCAACCTTTTGGACATGTTGCAAATCTTTATTTGTATAATAGAAAATTATCAATTGAGGAAATAACACAAAATTATAATGCGCTAACCTCCAAATTTTAACACATTAGCAGTTTATATAAAATAACATATTTATAGATAATCACATCCATTAAAAATAAAATAGTTTTGTTAAAATTTGGATAATTCAAATATATTTCGTATATTTGTAAAATAAATTAGTAAATAAATGCAAAAGAAAAACTTTATACAAAAATTATTAAGAGAACTTTCATATAGAAGTAAAGAAGGTTATCCTATCTTATCTAAGAAAGAACACATCGAAATAATTTCAGATATTCTTACCGAATGGGGTTTAAGTGAAATTCAAAGTGAATTAATAAAAAATCTAACCGAAGGACCTGATGATGAGAAATATACTCACGTTGGTCAAGGATTTTATGTTGTAAAAGGACAGGAGGATAAAGAAGATTCACAAAAATTTACTAAGGATGATAATGGCAAATATAGCGTAGTTTCTGCTTCGGAATACGAAAAACAAAAAGCAAAAGCAGGTGAAGAAGGTGGACCAACTAATAATCCAAACGCAGAACCTAAACAAGATGTACCGCAAGGCGGAGGTGAACAACCCCAACAAGAACCACCAAAGGGAACATCATTACAAACTCCAGAAACTCAGGCTAGATATAAAAAAGAGGCTGAAGCAGCAACACAAAGCAATGAACCTGCTCCTAAAAAAGGTCAACCTCAAATTAGTAAAGAAAATGGGATTACACTTAAAAGAGTTAAAGAACAAATCGATAAAAATTCAATAACACTTAGTGATGAACAAAAGAAAACTGCTAATGATTGTTATGAATTGACTGAAAAGTTATTTGACGAAACAATTTCAGATGATGAAAAAAGTGTTATTGCAAATGAATTAAGAGATAAGTATAAAATCACTACAAACGCAAGTGGTAGTAAATATTATATTAACGTATTAGGTGGTAAGAGAAAAATATTTGGTGATGGTACAACCTCAACTGAAAAATTAGTTAATCAACTTAAAAAATATACACAATTAGACCAAGTTGATTTTTCGGGTTTAAAAAAGAATTTAACAGCTGCAGCTAAACCTGATTTGGGTAAAGCAAATGAAGTTAAACCAAAGGATGATGATAGAATAAAACAATTATTTGATTCATCTCCAGTATTGAGTAGAATTAGAGAAAGTGTACATGGTATCTTTGCACCAAAGGATGCTGATGGTAATACATTATTCCCATCTAACCAACATTCTCGTGCTTACTTAAAACAATCATTTGAAAATCCTGCATTGATTAATACTCTTAAACTTGCACAAGAATATGCAGATAAAGGACAAATTTCACAAGAATATGTTGATGCATTAAAACAACATCAAAATAGATTGGCTGGAATTTTGGGAGTATATGAAGTTCCAAGTGAAGAAGCAGCATCGGCAATTGCAGATTCTTATAATGATTTAATGGTTGATTTGAATAATGCAGATTCTGAAGCAGCATCGGCAGTAATGAAACAATTGGCTGAAAATAGATTATACGAAGAAGCCCTTGCAAGAGGTGAAGAAGTTTATCTACCATCAAATGGTTCATTTCCTGGTGGTGATATGATTAGAGTGGGTGGAACTGATGGTGATGTTGAGACGGTATCATTAGTAAGTTGTAAATTCGGTAAAGAAGGTAGAATATACGGATGTCCTGCGAATATGAAAGCAGTAACTCAATTACACCCAGATGAATCTAAACGAGATTTATTCGGTCAGTATGTAGGTGAGAAGGGATATACTATGATGATTAAAGATGATTTAATCGCAGGTGAAACCAAAGAAGAAACTACTAAGAAAACACAGGATTTAATAAAAAAATCATTAATGAATCAGAATCTTTCAGATGTGTTTGATGAAAGTGAAACAAAAGAAATTGCAGATGTATGTTCCGAATACTATTACAAATTAAATGAACTTAGAAATAAATTAGAAATTGAATTAGGTAGTGTATCAGCTGATACGTTCTGGGGTGAGTACCAAAAAGAATTAAGTAAGTTCAAAAAAGAATATGCTCAACGTATTCAAAAAATAGTAACTCCTGAAAAATTAGAAAAAATTGTTGGTAAAAACAATGTACCTAATTTCAAAACAAGAATGACACCAGATGTATTCTTAGCAGGTGTATTATTAACTGAAAATATTAGAACAAGTGGTGGTTATGGTCTTTCACATAATAAACAATATTATGATGAAAATAAATCACCGGTATCTAAAACCGATAAAGGTACGGATAATCCAGATGATTATTCATTAACGATTCGTAATGAAAGAACTGCCGGTAGAAATGGCGGTGGAATTCAAATGTCATTCACTGGTGATGGTGAAAGACCAAATGGTGAGATATTACCATTAGAATCGTAAAACAAGTCTTTCGATTTCGTTTTTTATACTTATTATAGAGAGTATAAAATTAGGAGAAAGAATGCAAACACAACTATTGTGTACCTTTACATCAAAGGATGAGTTACAAAATACATTAGAACATATAAAACAAACTTATTATATAGTTTACAACTATATTTACGTCTTACAAAATAAGGCTAATTTAGAAGAACTATATATAACATATAATATAGATACCCAATATAAACCAACAAATCCATTAAAGGATACAATATTGGTTCATAGAAAAAAACAATCTAATACACTTTACACTATCAATGCTTTAAACGAATTAGTTAAGGAAGAGAATGGTGGTAAAGCAGATAAAGAGTTTGTGATAGATTGGGATAAATTTAAAAACACAATTATCGTTACAAATACCGAAGGAACGAAAAAAATTAGTACAAGAATTTTTGAAGTAATTGAACATTCTCATCAATAAGTTTGGTAGTTTCAGTTTTTTTTCGTATCTTTGTATAAATAAATTAATAAAGGTTATATGTCAAAAACTACAACACAAACTCCTCGAATCATAAAGCAGGAGAGTAAGAATAAGTTAGAACTTAATATCGCACCCAAAATCGAACAAAACGATGATGAGGTTGCGTTCATCAAATACGACAATCCAAAGCTCGTAGAAGAAATCGAAAAACAATATCCAGAAATGACTGATGAGTTTAAACGTATTATGTTTACTCAATATGAATTATTCTGCATGAAACAATCCAATTATGGACCAGGAAACATCGCAGTGGGTACATCATTAGAAACCGAAGATGATAAGAAATTATCATTAACAGGTCTTTGGTTTAGAGTGAACGATAAAATCCAACGTTTGAAACAATTAGTAGTTTTAAACAAACAAGATTTAGTTGGAGAATCATTAGAAGATACATTTCAAGACCTTTCAGTATATGGAATCATAGCTCAAATCGTTTCTAACGGAAAATGGGCAAAATAAACGATAAAATAGTTGGTAGTATCAACTATTTTTTGTATCTTAGCTTAATATTAAAACATAAAACACATTTAAATGAAAGAAACAATTCAAATGAAATCACAAGAAGATGTAGCTTTGGCTGCAGATAAACTCAATAAAAAGTTGAGTGCTAATCCATCTAAACTTTGGTTTGAACTTTTAACAAATTATCCATCTGATGCGAAAAATATCACTTTTGATATTTTAAAAGATTCCACTAGAAAAGGATTTTATGTTAAAGTTTTTCAAGATGGTAGTGGTACTACATTAAAGACCATTAACAAAAATAGACTTGATATTTCTCAAGTACAAAATTTAAATATTCAAGAAAAACAAAAAGATACTGGTTCTATTTATGGAAGTGGTATTAGTACTATTGGATTCTATTCAGAAGATTTAGTAATTAAAGTGAAAACATTAGAAGATAAATTGTGGTCAGTTTGGAACACAATAACTAATGAAGTTTCAACTGAAGCAATTGATATTGAAAGTGGTGTTATATTTGAAATGTTTATTCCATTTCAACGAACATTTCCAACATATCGTAAGTATATTGAAACATTACGAGAAATCTTATCTATCTACGATGCTAGAAATATTTTAAATGGCAGAACCTATAAAATAAAAGTAGATGGCATGGATACACCAACTGAAAATAAAATTTTAAGTGAAGTAATTCAACCAAATTTAATTGAGTGGGTAGATATAACAGGTAAAGCACAAAACGGACCGGATGTAGATAGATTGGAATTAGGTGGTAAATTGTTTGATTCTATTACGTTAGATGCCGTTGGTGTAGATGAGGAAGATAGAAAAATTACTTTAACGAATTTCAGAATGGGTAAGAGAGGTAGTAATAAAAACTATCCAAACTACCTTTCAGATATTCCAATGTTGAATGTATATTATAAAGGTTCACAACAACTTGCTTTTACATTACCACTTCGTGGTAGTAGTGGGTTGGTTTCATTGAATGGTGTAGTATTAGAAGCTGATATTTCAAAAGATGAACTTCGTTATTTTTTCGAATCAACTGATAAATTTGTAGGTGTTACTTCAAGTTTAAAAGATGTCTTAGTAAAAGAATTAAGAAATTATCTATTATCACAATATCCAGATAATGATGTATTAGAACGAGCAATTCAAGAATGGTTTTATGATTTGCTTGTATATGATGTAATTGGTGAATTTCCTTCAAACTCCGTTCGTGATAAGTATGATTTATCGTTCTTAAATGATATGTCAACCGAAGATAGAGAAAATGTTGTTTTTATGGAATGGGATGATGCTGAAAGTAGATTGGATTTTAAAATTTTCTTAGTAAATGAAACTGATGGTGTTGTTACACAAGATACACCGGTTTTAGTAATTGAAACGAAACGAAAAGATTTCAATGTTAGTGACCGTAGACAGGCCGTTACTTATATGGCAAGTACATCTAAGTGTACTAGAATTATGGGTATTTCATTGGATATTGCCCAATCATCGTTTGACGGATGGAGTAAATTGACAACCAAAGTATGTGGGTCTGGTCAAATGAGTTTCCAACCGAAATTCGATATGATTGATGTTGCTAAAATCGGATTTAACTCTTTCTTAAAAACATATCAAGATAGAGTTTTATTAAAACAAAAAACTCAATAAATAGTTAAAAATAATTTTACGAAAATCGGTAATTCGTATATTTATAAGTACACACCGCGAGTAGGAAAGACTCGTAAATAAAACCATAAAACAAATTAATTATTAAACTTAAAAGGCAAAAACAATGGCATTAGACATTAACGCAATTAGAGGTAGACTAAACAAACTACAAAACACACAAAAGAAAACGGATGCACTATGGAAACCAACTCCTGGTAAATCACAAGTCCGTATCGTCCCTTACAAATTCAATAAGGATAATCCTTTTATCGAATTGTATTTTCACTACAACGTAAATAACAAAACTTATCTATCTCCGGCATCGTTCGGCAGACCTGACCCAATCGTAGAGTTTGCAGACAAACTTAAAAGAATGGGCGATAAGGAAGATTGGAAAGCAGCAAAGGCAATGGAGCCTAAGTTGAGAACCTTTGTTCCTGTAATCGTTCGTGGTCAAGAAAACGAAGGTGTTAAATTTTGGGGATTTGGTAAGACAGTTTATCAAGAAATCTTAGGGTACATAGCAGACCCCGATTATGGTGATATTACTGACCCGAATGCAGGTAGAGATTTGACAGTTGAATATATTTCAGCAGAAGATGCTGGAACTTCGTATCCAACAACTACTCTTAGAGTAAAACCAAATCAAACACCATTAGCAGAAGGTGGAGATATTGCTAAATTCTTAGAGAATCAAACTGAAATTACTGAATTGTATTCAGAGTTATCTTACGCAGAATTGAAGAATGTATTGGAAGGTTGGTTAAATCCATCAGCAACATCTGATGAAGAAGAAACCGAAAGTTCAGTAACAGCAGAAACTTTATCATCAGCAAAACCTACACCATCCGTATCTCATGATTTAGGTGGTTCAGTAGAAACACCTGCACAATCAACACCACCAGTTTCTAAGAAAACTGACGATGTAGCAGCAGCATTTGATGATTTATTCAACAACTAATTAAACCCATTTTATGGCAAAAAAAGAAGAATTGGATTTAGCCGATATCCTAGCGGGTGAGCTAAATAAACAATCGAAAGACCAAAAGGTAGCATTCTTTTTGGATGATGATTCGACCCCTACAAACGTAGAAGGTTGGGTATCAACTGGATGTGCAATGCTAGATGTAGCGATTTCAAATCGTCCTTATGGTGGTTTGCCAGTTGGTAGAATTGTTGAGGTAACGGGATTAGAACAAAGTGGTAAATCATTACTATCGGCCCACTTACTTGCGGAAACGCAAAAGCAAGGTGGAGTTGCAGTATTGATTGATACTGAAACAGCAGTAAGTAGAGAATTTTTAGAAGCAATCGGTGTGGATGTGAAAAAATTACTTTATGTAACAGCAGATTCAGTTGAACAAATCTTTGATTTTACTGAAACCATTATTGAAAAAGTTAGACAAACTGATAAAAATCGGTTAGTAACAATCGTAGTAGATTCAGTTGCAGCAGCATCCACTAAAACGGAGTTGGCAGCTGATTATGGTAAAGATGGTTACGCAACCGATAAAGCAATCATCATTTCAAAAGCGATGAGAAAGATTACTAATATGATTGGTAGACAAAAAATCTTATTAGTATACACAAACCAATTAAGACAAAAGATGAACGCAATGCCGTTCGGTGACCCTTGGACAACAAGTGGTGGTAAGGCATTGGCATTCCATGCATCCGTAAGATTACGTTTGAAAGGAATGGGACAGATTAAATCTAAAGTTGGTGGTAATGATAGAATTGTCGGAATGAAGGTTAGAGCACAAGTTGTGAAAAACCGAATGGGCCCACCATTAAGAGCAGCAGATTTTGATATCTTCTTTGATAGAGGTATTGATAACTATGGTTCATGGTTGTCCGTAATGAAAGACAATAAAATCGTAAAACAAGCCGGTGCATGGTATGAATATACCGATACTGATACTGGTGAAATCATCAAATTCCAATCTAAGGATTTCATTCCTTTGATGACGGAAAGAGAAGATGTTAGAGAACAAATTTATAAGAAGATTTGTGAATCTACAATTTTACAATACAAATCCGATGGTATCGATATGGAAGATTTAGAAATAGATGTTTCAGGTCCCGGTATGGATGACTAAAAAGAAAGGCATTGAAAGCAATATACAAAAACATTTTAGAATCGGTAGAGAAAGAATATACGAGTAATTCTACCAAAACGAAAAACTCGAGAGTTCTTATAATTGATGGATTAAATACATTCATCCGTTGCTGGTCATCCATTCCCACAATGAATGAAGATGGCGACCACGTTGCTGGTGTAACGGGTGTATTAAAATCAATAGGTTACGCAATCCGTCAAACTCAACCCACTCGTGTTATTGTAGTTTTCGATGGTAAGGGTGGTTCTGCTAATCGTAAAAAACGATTTAGTGGATATAAAGCAGATAGAGACCCTAACAAATTAAGAGTGAATCGTCAATATGCTGAAATGATGAACGTTGAAGATGAACGTGAATCAATGAAGAGACAATTCGTTTGGTTAGCAGAAATGTTACATCAACTACCTGTCACCACTATGATTTATGATGGTGTTGAAGCAGATGATGTTATGGCTTATATCGCCACCCAACTTCTTAAAGAGGATGAACAAGCGGTGGTAATGTCTACCGATAAGGATTTCCTACAATTGGTAAATGACAAGACCATCGTTTGGTCTCCTACTAAGAAGAAAATTTACAATAAGAAAGCAATTAAAGATGAATTTGGGTTAGAATCCAAAAACCTATTACTTTATCGTATTTTAGATGGTGATAAATCAGATAATATACCGGGAGTTAATGGGTGTGGTATTAAAACCCTTGTAAAGAGGTTTCCTGAACTGACTGAGGAGGTAGAAATATCTGTTGATGATTTACTACGTTTATGTGAAGAAAAGAAGGGTAAAATCAAACTATACAATGATATCTTAGAATCAAAAGAACAAATTTTAATGAATCACGAATTGATGCAGTTGAAAGACCCCGATATTAGTGGAATCATTAAGATGCAAATTTTGGATAAATTCAACGAACCACTAAACCCTCTTAATAAATTAGATTTTATGAAGGTATGTTTAAAGTACAAGGTTACAAATAGCTTTGGTGATTTAAACGAATGGTTAAAGGGAACGTTTGGAAATATTATAATTAAATAACAATTTAAACATGGAGAAAAACTATGAAGTGTATTAAAGTAATCAAAGAAACAAAAGACAATAAATTAGGAACTATTCGTAGAGTAGGTAATACTGAAGCTGATTCAAAAGTGAGTACTGGTGTATGGGGGTTCTGTCCCAAATCGGAATGGAAATCAGCAACAAGAGTTCAAAAAGTAGTAAACGAGGATAAATAATGCAAGAGATAGACAACTTAGCGAAGTATGGGCAATCCTTTCAATCAAAAGTTGTATCTGCGTTACTAACTGATGAAAAATTCTTAGACCAAATATCTGAAATTGTTACTCCTAAATTCTTTGAATCGGATGCTAATAAATGGATAGTAGGTGAGATATTATCATACCACGATGAGTATAAGAAAACACCATCATTGGATGTTTTTAAAGTACGAATATCAAAGTTAGAGAATAAGGGATTAGAAACTACTGTAATAGAACAATTACGTCATATCTACACACAAGTAGGTAATGTTGATTCCGATTATATCAAAAATGAATTTTCATCCTTTTGTAAAAACCAAAACCTAAAACAAGTAATCTTACAATCAGTAGATTTATTGAAAGCAGGTAACTTTGATAAAATCAAAGATTTGGTTGATAAAGCAATGAAAGTTGGTGTTGAGAATGATTTAGGTCACGACTACATTTTAGATTATGAAGACCGTGCAACTGATGTTAAACGTGATACCGTCCCAACCGATTGGAAACCAATTACGGATTTAATGGATGGTGGTTTAGGACCAGGTGAATTGGGAGTAGTCGTTGCACCATCAGGAGTTGGTAAGACTTGGATTTTAACTGCATTAGGTGCATCCGCTGTTAGAGCCGGATTAAGTGTAGTTCACTATACAATGGAATTATCCGAACACTATGTAGGTGCTAGATATGATACAGTTTTTACTCACATTCCTTCTGCTGATTTAAAAGATAAGAGAGAAGAAGTTAGACATAAAATTGGTGGATTAAAAGGTAAGTTACTTATCAAATACTACCCACCAAAGGGTGTATCAGTTAAGAAATTACAACTACATATTGAAAAGATGATTGCCGCAGGAAATAAACCCGATTTAATCATTGTAGATTATGCGGATTTATTATTATCACATTCCAATAAAACTGATTCTACATATGCCGAACAAGGTGGGGTATACATCGACCTTAGAGGAATGGGTGGTGAATTAAGAATTCCTATCTGGACTGCATCTCAAACAAATCGTTCTGCGATTGATTCTGATGTAATCGAGGCAGATAAGATTGCGGATTCATATGCAAAGGTTATGAATGCAGATTTCATTATGAGTTGGAGTAGAAAATCAAAAGATAAATTGAATAATACTGCAAGAGCTCACGTTATGAAAAATAGATTCGGACCGGATGGAATTACATTCCCTTGTAAGATGGATACTAATACTGGATTTATCGAAGTTTATGATGCATCATCATCAGATGGAATTATGGCTACGAAAGAATCTGCTAATGGACAATTAGTTCAAAAACAACTTCTACATAAAAAGTATGTAGAAAATATGGGGTAACTATATTATAATAAAGAGATTCTATTGGGTTAATATAGGATAATAAAAAAGATAAAAAAATTTATTAAAAATTCTATTTCGTTTTTCAATATATACAATAGTTATACTCACCAACTCCATTCTGGGTTGGGTATGTTTAATTTAAAAAATAAAAAATTTATGGCAAATTCACAAGAATTATTTGAACAAATGAAAGATTTATTCGTTCAATTCGAAACCGAACACAACGGGACAACAAAAGCAGCAAAGTCAAGAGCAAGAAAAGCAATTGGCGAACTAAAAAAACTTATTACAGAATATAGAAAACAATCAGTAGAAGAAGCAAAATAATTTATAACGATGAGCAAACTATTTACTGAAAGAATACCTTACAAACCATTCGAATTTCCTGATTATTATACGGAAGGTTGGTTGAAGCAAGCACAAGCTTTTTGGTTACATACTGAAATCCCAATGCAAGGCGATATCAAAGATTGGAATGAAAATCTTACTGAAGCTGAAAAACATTTAGTTGGTAATATTCTTTTAGGGTTTGCCCAAACAGAATGCGCTGTGAGTGATTATTGGACTGGTATGGTTACCAAATGGTTTCCAAAACACGAAATAAGACAAATGGCAATGATGTTTGGTTCGCAAGAAACTATTCATGCTACTGCATATTCATATCTGAATGAAACATTAGGCTTAGATGACTTCTCTGCATTCTTGCATGAACCTGCAATTGCAGAGAAGTTTACTTTGCTAACCGAAACTACAGCAGATTGGACACCAAAAGATTTGGATACCAATCCTATTGCAAGAAGAGAAGTTGCTAGAAGTTTGGCAATATTCTCTGC
>Ga0070744_10000522_pt1 | contig 11125 bp, 14 predicted proteins | sample ColrivemetaGS535_FD_74188 | JGI IMG/M metagenome (GOLD analysis project Ga0070744, IMG submission 74188) | Estuarine microbial communities from the Columbia River estuary, USA - metaG S.535 | ecosystem: Environmental > Aquatic > Marine > Intertidal zone > Estuary | place: USA: Columbia River...
TTAAACTTCTTCTTTAAATAATCTTTAACCTCTTTACGACGACGGTCTTCAAAGTCTGTATCAATATCTGGAAAGTCATTACGCTCAGGGTTAATAAATCGGAAGAACAGTAGGTCATACTTAATTGGATCTACATCTGTAATTCCAAGAGAGTAGCAAACCAATGAGCCAGCTGCGGAACCACGTCCTGGACCAACCATAATATTATTTGACTTAGCCCATGTAATCATATCTGCTACAACTAGGAAATATGAGGCAAATGCCTTATCTTTAATTATAGATAACTCTTCTGCAATTCTATCCAAGTAGACCTGATCTTTGTCCAGAGATAGTCTTTTAAGGCCTTCTAAGGCCATATCAGACAGTTTCTTGTCAGCATTGGTCTTTGGGATAGGGAGCAGATCTAAGCCTTTATGGAAGTCATATTCTTCAATCTTATTAGCAATTTCCATTGTATTATCATATATATCTGTACGAGTAATACCTGCCTTATTAAAATCCGCCTCAATTTCAGACCTGCTTTGAATAAATAAATTATAGTCTGCAAATGATATTTTACGGTCTGGATATAGGTAATTAAATCTATCTAGCATATCTGGCATTTGTCTAGACATTTCAAAGTCTGCATCTTTATCTGATTTAGGAGATGTAGATAGAATAAGCATTGCTTCTTCTAATACTCTATCTTCTTCTTTAGCAAAGTGGGCATCTCCTGTAGCCACCGCTTTAATTTTCAATTCATCTGCAAGTTCTAAAAGCTTTGAGTTTATTTCTTCTGGATTGTGAGATTGAACCTCAACATAAAAATCTTTACCGAAAGTTTTCTGAAAATCTTTGAGAACCATCTTAGCTTCAGAGAACTCGCCTTTCTCGATAGCCTTAGAGATAAGCCCATTAAGGCATCCAGAGAGTACAATAATACCTTCCGCATATTCCTTAAGCACCTCCCTATCAATACGTGGCTTATGATAAAAGCCTTCTGTCCACGCAAGCTCTTGCAGGGTATTGATATTCTCTAGACCCTTTTTATTCTTAGCTAAAAGAATAATATGATTATACGCCTGAATTGATTTATCTGTCTTAGAAGATCTATCAAATCTATCTGTTGGAGATATGTAAGCCTCAACTCCTAGAATAGGCTTTATGCCAAGCTTCTTTGCCGCAATCTGCATATCTCTATGAGAAGACAATGTCCCGTGATCTGTTATAGCAATTGCTGTTTGCCCTGCATCTAACGCTGCCTGACACAGTTCTTCTGGCGAGTTAAGACCGTCCATTAAAGAATAATAAGAGTGAACGTGTAAATGTGTAAATGTCATCTAAATAACTCCACCCCTATGTACCATTTAAAAAAGTAAATTCCGACTTCCCATTCATTTGCAATTGGATATCCCCAGTTGTGTAGGTATATTCCGAATGAATAGCTAGCAATTTGTGTACCACGATTAACTTTAATTTTTCTCATTAGTATCCACCACAGCATTCATTTCTAGTATGATATAGTCTAATTTTAGTTAATATTTTTTTTGTTGGTGCATACAAATCTTCTTTGCAACATCCGCATTTCATGTGCCATTCTCTGGCAAAAAAATCATACAAGGCGCCCGTGTAGTTTTTATACTTATTGGAAACAAAAGTTTCAAATGGGTCTGGGATTTCGTATGTTCTCATTGTGCTATTCTACTAAATAATGTGGAGGCGGTCAATACCGCCTCCACTATTTAATACTACCAGTCTACGCTGCTGCTTGTTGAAGAAGATTCTCTTTCTTCTGGAGCTGATTCTCCAGTATAGAAAGCTTCTTGCTCTGCGTATGGTACGCTTCTGACTGCTGTCTTCTCTAGATCAAATAGCTCTACAGAAGAGAAATCAAATGGCTTCTCATCTTTAGCAAGTGGTATAATTGTGTAGCTTGTGTCTGTCTTAAGACCACTACGCTTTACACGCCACATTAGGTTTGTGATGCTTCCCATTTCGTTTGCATATTCGATTAGCGTTGGTGTAATTGTTTTACCGCTTACGCCCTGAGAAAGAATTGCCACATATGGCTCAGTCTTTCCGTCATCAACTAGAACATTAATGTATAGACGTTTTCTTGCACCCCAGCCAGCCTTTGGATCCTTGCGATGCTGCTCTTGAGCCCAGTCACGGCCTTCATCTTCCATTGTATCTAGTGCCTTACGGCGATAATCTTTAGGGTTTGTGTGCTCAATTGCAAAAAATCCGCAACCCATCTTTTCATTATAGTGTGGTGAATCTGGATCAAGCTCTTGCAGGAAGCGAATCTTTACTGCTTCTCCATCTTCAATCTTTAACCACTTTGCCTTGCTATCTTCTGAACTTGTGTATGTAACCTTGTCCATTGCTTTTGTCATTCCTGACAAACCTTTTACTATTCCCATTTTTTCTCCTTATGTATGTAACGGTATATATCCGTTTGTAACCACGTATTTTTTAAGTTCGATATTCAAAATTAGATATGGCATTTGTTATACAGGCTTTAATATCTTCATCAGACATATCACCTGCATCTTTTACACCCTCTGGATATATTCTACCATAAGAATGAGATGCCCACAAGATGTTTTTATTACTTAATTTATACGCAATTGCTGAGCCTAAGTCTCTGCCAGCTTTGTCTGCATCAGTCATAATTATAACTGTATTGAAATATCTATTTAAAAGACCAAGGTTGTCTCCAGATATATGGCCTCCAAGGGTTGCTACAACATTAGGAAACCCAGCCTGATGCACACGGATTGCATCAAAACTGGACTCCACGACTATGACTCTGTCGCCAATCTTCTTGGCACGATGAATATTAAACATTGTTTTACTTCTTGGAAGATCCTTGCTATTCTTAAATCTTTTATCAGATATCGATCTGCCAACAACTCCCACTGCAATTCCATCTGGACTATGCACTGGAACAGTTATCATATCCATATTCTCAGAATAGCCTAAAGAGAAGTGTGCCATTGACTCTAAGTTAATTCCACGTGATTTTAAATATTCTTTTGCCTTATCGCTTTTGACTAGACCATTATATAAACTCTTCAATGTTTCTTCTGAAAACTCTACAAAGTCTGGCTTATCTTCAAGCATGTCTTTAAGAGATTCGTCAAAGTTTTCTAATGCTTCAGACTGCTTTGATTCAATAAACCTTAAAGACTGAAACTCATTTTTATTTAAAATTCTTTTAACTAGATCACTTAAAGTTCCTACTTCTCCGCAAGAAGGGTTGAAACAAATATATGCACCTTTTGTTTTACTAATACTAAAACTTGAAGTATGTCTATTTGAATGGAATGGACAATATGCTAGATAATCGTTTGATGTTTCACCTACCATATCTATTCCAAGGCTTTGCACTATTGATTTAATATGGGCAGGGGTGTACTCCGAGCTATCAACTTGCCTTGAGTTATACCCTCTAATTGCCATGCCTTCTTCTTTCCTACATAGATTCCGTGGATAGTCATTAAGAACTTCCAAGTTTGTCCGTCAAATTCTACCGAAAAAGCTGGGTCTATGTCAAGTACCCTGGCATAACCAGAGTCTTTCATCTGACCAGTTAGTAGATCTTCGTACTGCTTTTTAATTCTAATCATATTAGAATCATCTAGAAACTCAACTTGTATTTGAAACCTTTTAATATTTTTATGGGTCACTTGCTCAGCTCTGGAAGGTCTTCATAGATTGGAGTTATAACTCCTCTATTTATATCCCAATCAAGAAAGAATCTAAAATCGTGTCCATGCCTGTTTTTTCTAGATACAACCTCAATCAAATCTGTATTAGCATGCTTGTGAATAGCAATAGCCATATCAGCATCATACTCAATAGCCTTTGACCATGCAACTTGGCTCATCATTGGTGGCTCTTTTTGATCTGAAATATCATCTGCAGTTGCTGCAGTAATATCAATGATTGGAATTCCGTTTGTAACTGCAAGTAACTTAAAGTCTCTTGAGATATTTCTATTTCGCTCAACTTCAGAATTGCTTCGCTTGTTATCATTAAACAATTGATGATAGTCAAGAATTACAAGATCTGGTTTATGCTGATCAATCTTACCTTGAATAGTTGCTGGGGTTACTTCTCCAGCACCCTCATTGGAAACAAGAATAAAACTATTCTTTCCTTCAGTCTTCTTCTTACCCCATGTTTTAAAATCATCAATATTAATATCACCTTTTGAAAGATCGCTTGCTCTAAACAATCCAGAGCCTAGCATTGTATAAATTCGATCTCGCATATTTTCTGGAGCCATCTCAAGGGATACAATCATTGGCTTGAATCCTTGTTCCCACGCCTTGCATGCTAGGTAGGATGTAAACCATGTCTTACCACGTCCAGGCCAACCGATAGCGACGATTAGATGTCCTGGGGCCATTCCAGTTGGGTATGCTTTATCAATAGCCTCAAAGCCTGTTAGGATTCCTGGGCTTCCTCCCATTGCTAATGATCGAGTTCTTACTGACTCATAGTGTCTTTCTGCTGAATCTAAATCCGTAATGTCTAAGTCTTTAACGTTATTTGTATATCGGCTTAAGTTTGCCAACTGGGACTGCATTGTGCCAAGTACTCTGGAGGGAGCATCGTCTTTTAAGGATGAGCCTGCCTGCAAAAGAATACCCTTAAGCTTGTTACCAACAAACTCATTTTTAAGCTTGTCTAAGTAATATCCCGTCTCACCTTTAGTTTCGACTGGCTCAAAATCTTTAAACTTATCCTGAAGAATTGTTACTTCTGGGACTGCTCTAAACTTATAGTAGTATGACTTAAGGCCTTCCCAAATGTCTTTATGAGAAACAAATAGGTCGTCTGAGTTATCTGCAAGTATAGTGCTGATGTCTTTATTCTTGCATACCGCTGAGATTAGCTCGGCTTCCGTATTCATTCGTTACCCTCAATCATCTTTTTTGTTTCCTGCAACAGACGGCTTCTGTTAGCTTTGTCTTCTTTAATCTGCATCATCATGTCTTCTATTCTTTCAAAGTTGTTGTAGAAAAAATTAAGCGGATGCCTATTCTTACCAGTCTTAAAATAATATTCTAGGACGTTCTTAGAACGCTCAAACCCTATGCTATCTAGGACATCTTGCATAGCCCACTTTTCTTTATATCTATTTATTGTTGGCTTGGAATTATACATGCCTTCGTACAAATTAGAATAAATAGATAGAAGGATATAGGGTTCTTTATTTACTGCCACGCAATTCCTCTTCTACTTCCTGAGTCTTTTGAATAAGCTTATCTTCAACAAACTTGTATACTCTATCTGCTGCAGCATCTACAGTCTCACCGTCTCTGACAAAGTCATCGACACCTATTCCGATCTTGATGCTTTCAAAGTTACCAAGGTTGCGTGTAAAAGATAAGTCTACCCTGACTTGAGTTCCTTTTTCCATTAGTGCTCAGCCTTTCTATGCCTGCTTAAACTGTCATGAGCAAAAATGCCCCAACGTAATTCTATTTCTTTCTTACAGATATCACAAATAACAACTCTACTTTTTTCCATCTTTTACCTTTTTCACTGTAACAGGGCCGTTCTTAGAATTCCAATATTCAACTTCTTTTTCTTTTTTTCGTTTCTTGTCGGCTCCAGTTTCAATTTTATACATTGCAATATAGCTCACTACTCCGCCTTCCACACTGGTACAAAGTTTCCTTCATTGGTCTTAGTATACAATATAGTGTTGTGTTTGAGAAGAGCCCTCATCTCGTTTCTTGAAGGCATATTATTAGAATACCCTGATTCTAATATAAACTCATGAATGTCCATAATGTCCGATTCACTATACATAAATTTATACCATGTGCTTTCTGGATTACCTATCGGATATACTTTCTGCGGGTATCTTATCTTACCGTCCAAAATGTAATCTTCTATAGTAACCTTATGCTTGCCAAGCATTTGGGCTACCTGACTAGTTGAATAAGCATTCTCCATAGTTTTTAATACTTGAGAATAAGAATACAGCAATCTTTTTTTATCAGGATAGCACCAAGCAACCATCTGGTCTTTAGATCTTGAATGACTTAATACTTTATGTATCTTGTTATTTAAGAAGAAATACCGAATGCTTTTAGCTGGTTGTTTTCTCTTTTTTCTATCCATTTACCTAGTGCACTCGTATCCTTATTGATCATCCATCTTTTACCGCACATCATGCAGAAAAGCTCTACGTGTAGTTTTTGAGAAAATACTCTATCTACAAAAACTCTTCCTTGACACTTATTGCATTTCATCATAGTGTAAATAGCTTCCCATCAACAACACATGAGTAATCTGGTGCCACATGGATCATTTGAATATGTGGGTAATCATTTACAATATGTGCTATGGCAAACCCCTTTTGCCAATCATGGTGCTGCATATACTTCATTCCTGGCCCCTTTTCATCACACATGTGGCCAAGCTCATAGCCTCGAAGTGTTTCTCCTTCGCCATTATTTCTAAGCTCATATGTAACTAAGTGTGAGGCAATTCTATGAGAGTGTCCTCTAATTAACGAAATCTGAAGGTCTTCCATATCTTTACGAACAGATCCAGTTGATGCAATTGAAAGTCCATGGTGGACGTGGATGTCTCCAAATCTTCGCTTTGGCAATTCATTATAGTGAATATATTCGTAACCTAATGAGTCAAGTCCCCAAAGAGCTTCTGGAGTTACTTCTGAAATATAATCAGGAAGCTTTGCATCCACATAGTTAAAAATTCTAACATCATGGTTTCCTAGTGCAGAGAATAGCTGTGCTTCTGGAAGCATCTCTCTGGTCTTTGTGTAAAAATCTCTTGCGCCTTTTGCTTCATGGCGCATCATTGGAACAATAAGATCTCTGCTATCTGTTTTATGCAGGTTTAAAAACTCTGCTGATCTGCCTTCTGTATATTTACTATAGCATGCTTGATCATCTGTATCGCCAAGATAGTCAACGACGTCTGGCTTAAACCATTTCATTACCTTAAACCAAAGCGCAATCATCTTATCGTCTTGATATGGAAATTGCTGGTCGGATGAAATCATCCACTTTAAATCGTTGCTCATGAAAACCCTTAATGTATATAAAGCCACGATGTCGTGGCTTAATGTTATAGCAATTGTAACATATTGACACGGTGTGTCAATAGCACTTTATTAATTCTTAAAGATTTTTTTTGCCCGCACTAACCCAGTGAAAGTTAGTTTTATCAGGCTTATCTTCAGCACTATAAACATATAGAGTTGTACTATTTTTATCACCAGCAAGGGACCATCTAACTGCATACTTTTCTGGGTTGCCCAACCTTGCAGTTGCAACTGTAAATGCTGTTTCGTAATCATCTCCCCAGCCAAGCTCTATCACTCTGGACTGAAGTCCCTTTTTTAATGTTGGAAACTCAACTACACCAGCGGCTAAATGCATAACCGAAAGTTTAGTTATGCTGTTTGCAGTAGTTGTGCTTAAATTATATGCTTTAGCAGTTTGATCTTTAATTTCATCAATTTGTTTTTGCAGGTCCTCAAGCTTTTTAGGATCTACTGGCTCGCCATCTTGAAATACAACAGTCATCTTAAACCTCTTCTATTTTAGCATCAAGGGACTTGGCATACTCTGCTTGTTCCTGTTGCTTATTCATTAATTCTGTTAGTTCCGCCCTCAATACCGCAATCTGTGTTTCATATCCAGAAACCAGCTGCCCAATTCTTTCTTGCAGGGCGTTAACAATCAATTCTAATTTTTCCATTTTTACCTACTCGGCTAGCGCATTTACGTCTGCAAGTTCTGAATTTAGAACCTCCAGTTGATTATTACATTCTTCAATAGCATTATTTAAATTTATAACAGCTTCTTCTAATGGTTCACTCTTATTATTTTCAACAACAAGGTCTATCCCAAGGCTATACTTTTTATACTCGATAGACTTCAGCCTTGCTTCAATAATTTGTATCTTGTCTTCTTTTTTTAATGTGGTCATTTTTCCTCCTTCTTTATTATACCATTTAGATGCTATTAGTCAATAGTATTAATTATTTTAATAAAAGCCTCCGCTAGACAACCTAGTTCCAGATACTCCAGGGCTAGACCAAGGCCCAGCTCCGCTAGCATTTGTTGCACGAACATAATAAGTTTGTGTATTTTGTGGTGCACCAGTCCACAGTACGGATGACACGGCTCCAACGCTGTGATCTGGAGGTGATGATGCTGTTGGTGGGCTTCCATACCAAATATCATATCCAGTTGCACCGCTTACTAGATTCCAAGATATAAGCACTCCGTCGTATCTATCTTGAGAGCAAGTTACTCCTGTAACTTGTGCTGGAAGAGATCCAAAGAACGGTGGGAAGAATGGTGGGAAGAACGGTGGGAAGAACGGTGGGAAGAATGGGAAGAACGGTGGGAAGAACGGTGGGAAGAACGGTGGGAAGAACGGACCAACGGCGGTGCTAACTGTAACTGCAGAAGAACGTGCTGGAGTTGATGATCCTCCTGAGTTGGTTGCTACTACGTCGCAATATAAAGAACTTCCATAGAAAGATACGAAATTAGATGGAGGCCTATATGTTTGAGCTGTGCTTGTATTTGGAGCTATAATACTTGCTGGAGCAGATGGATACAAAATTCCATCTCTATACCTCCACTGATAAGAATACGATGTTGGAGAATTTGTCCAAGTTCCATTAGTTGTTGTATAAGTTGTAGTCCCTTGCGTTCCAGTGCTAGGTGTTACAACTGGCACTGTAAGTACTGTTGGAGCAACGACTGGCTTTGTTGCTGTAATTAAAGTAAAGTTATCATCTACTCCATCTCTGGTAGTATTTCTAGTCATACCTGCTACTGCAAAGTTGTCTGATGTTTGCAGTGTAGATGAGGCCCATGTTTGTGTAACAACGTTATTATTATAAACAGCATTAGTGCTATATGAATCTACATTGTTACTTATAAAATTAACATCAACTATATCTGAATCATAATAAAATTTTGCTTGATACTCTGACACTAAGCTAGGTGACAGATACTGTGCCCCCTTCCATCTTATATAAAAATTTGTAGAGTCTGAATAATGATATAAAAAAGTTTGTACCTGGTCTCTCATTATAGGTGTTAAAAATACTCCAGTTATTGGTGGGGTTGATCCTGTTGAAGTACTAGTTCCTATTCCAATGAAACCATTTGTTGATACATAAACATTTGTGTTGTTAGTAAAATTGCTTGGAAGTGTAACCCTTCTTTTAGCTAATGCTAGCTGGTTATTTGCATAATAGGTATAGCTTAAAGAAGAAGTTGAAGATTCTGAAGTTGGCTTTACTATAGAAGACAATGAGGTTGGTGAGCCCGCAGTACCCGCTCTGGTAGCTCCTGTTTGGTCTAACCCAGAGTATGCAGTTACGCTATTTATTGATATAGATGGGTTAGAGACACCACCCACTGTAATTGTAAGTGGCAGTGAATTTGTGTTTGATATATAAGTTCCGTTGCCTCCTGATGCTCCAGATAAGTTCCAGCTTACAGCCCAGCTCTGCGCTCCAGATGTTGTGCTTGCATTAACATTTATTGATCTTGTTTTTCCATATGCTTTAGCATATGTACTTATTGAAGAATTTGAAGCAGCAGGTGCTATGCTAATAATTGCATCATATGTACCTCCAGTAGTAACAAAATTACCAGAAGAATTATATTGATTTAATGTTGTTACCGCTTGAATAGCTGGTGAAGATATTGTCCCTCCAGCATTAGACCCAGCGCCGTAACTCAAAAGTTCGTAGGATTCAGTGTCAGAAGGAAACGAGGCAGCCATCTCAACAAGAACGGTGTTTGATGTAGAAGAAACTCTAGTTTGCGTAGGTGCAGATGGAGTGGTTACAGAGCTTACATTTGTTAATGAGTATGTAAATGCACTTGGGGCTGAGCTAACTGCAGATGTTGTAACTACTGATGCTTCAACTCCAGTTGCAAGACCCAGATCATAATCTGTTCCAGAATTTTGTCTTGTCTCTATAACATATATATACTTACCATTGTCTGCTGCTACTGGAGTATATGATGATCCAGATCCAACATATGTTCCACCCGTTTTTGTGCTTGTTGAATTTGTATACCATTGAATATATATTCGGTTTGGGTCTGCCTTGCGAGCCTGTGTTGTATTCCATGTTGGAGATGTGTATGTAATTGCAGTTCCAACTGCTGGAGAATTTGTACTTAATTGTGGAGATCCAGTATATGAGGGCTGCTCTCTAATAACTTGTATTTTTGTAGAAACAGATACACCATTGTACTGAGAATTAGATGAATTATTTGCCGTAACTTCAAATCCTAAAAATTGAGTATCTGCATTAGTTGACTTTGTTTCTGTCCATACTGAAGTTAATAATTGATTTTCTCCAGCTGTGCTTGTCCATCCTGACCCAGTTCCGCTTGCTAATTCTATTTGTAGGTCCTGACCAAATTGGTCGTAAAGTTTCCACCTATATGTGTATGAAGATGCAGACCATCCATTTAAATCCCACTGTGCGTTGTCTCCAAAGTATGAAGTTCCAATCCTCAGCTTGCTTGTGGAAGTAAGTCTATTTGCATATGTATCAGAAGAAAAATCTGCTATATATGGAACCCTTGTTGCAATAATTCCAGATAATGGCCAAACTTTAAGCCATTGGGTAGCATTTTTAATCCATACTCCTACTGCAGCCTTCCAGCCAGTTGTAGTGCCAGTTTTAACAAAAACATTAGACGCTTTTTTCCAACCAGTTGTAGTAGTAGTCTTAACAAAGATATCTGACATCTATTTTCCTATGTATACTGAATCCATATGTCACCACGAACACCATCTGTATCCGTTGTTGTTTTTGCTCCAGTTCCCATTCCAATATTTCTAACATAATAGTTTCCAATAACTGGGCTTGCTTGTAAAAGCCCTATTGGAGATGCTTGGGTTGTCTTAACATTTACTCCAGAAAAAACAGCATCTGTAGAGTTTAACTTAAGCTCTCCTATAGACTGGCCCTGTGCTCCTGTTATTATCAAGCTTGCTGTTCTCACATTGGCTGCTAAAGAAAGAAATGCACTTGATATAGGATATCCACCATCTCCGCCTGGTGCAATTATTGTTTCATTGTCAGCCCAAGAAAACATTCTGC
>Ga0070744_10000526_pt1 | contig 11110 bp, 11 predicted proteins | sample ColrivemetaGS535_FD_74188 | JGI IMG/M metagenome (GOLD analysis project Ga0070744, IMG submission 74188) | Estuarine microbial communities from the Columbia River estuary, USA - metaG S.535 | ecosystem: Environmental > Aquatic > Marine > Intertidal zone > Estuary | place: USA: Columbia River...
ATGATCTTGTTATATTCGGAGACGTTTTAGAGCACCTATTTCACTCAAGAGTAATAGATGTACTGGACTACTTTTTGTATAAAAGTAAATGGGTAATAATTATATGGCCTACTAATATGCCACAAGATGATTATGGTAATAATCCTTATGAGATTCATAAAAGTAACTTTAAAATAGCTGACTTAGCTCAAAAATTTGATGTACAGTTTTACTTAAAGAATTTCCTTTCATACTATAACAATAATTCTAGTTTTAAAGATACTTGTATGAATTATACAGTATTAAAAGGGTATACTACAACTATTCATCAATCGTTATATAATTTTAATACTGGATTTAGTGGATGAAACGTATATTAGTAACAGGAAACTCCAGATATATACTTTTACGGAATTAAAAAGTGAAAGCAATACGTATCTATATTTCATGTAATGAATTACCAAATACTAGAACTAGTCTACTTCACATTATTACTAAAATAAAGTCTAGCCTATTAAAAAATGAAAAGATAATAATTATTCATTCTAAAGGTTGGATACCTTATGAATTTCTAGACGGGTTAAATATTGAGTATGTTGATAGTGGATTAGATGCAAGTGCTTATGAGTTTCCAGCTATACGAAAAATATGGCTAGACAGTAATGAATTAGATTTCTATGGCCTATACTTACACTGTAAAGGTTCCAGCAAAACAGACATACTAGAATTAGATAATGGGTTACGTTGGGCATCTTTAATGATGTACGGACTAATTGACAATGGTATTACTTGTTTACATCATCTAAATATGGGTGCTGATCTTGTTGGCTCTATGTGGTACTGGCACTTTAAAGGCAATTTCTTCTGGTTTAGGTCGGAGTATGTGAAACAATTAGTTGATCCATATGAAATGGATATAACTTGTAGATATAATTGTGAATTTTGGCCTTCTTTTGCCTACTGGTGGAATAAATATAGTTTACCAAAAGTAAAAAATCTATTCTACGTAGAACATTCTTTCATGTCTAGTGAAGGAAAAATAATATATGATAATTTTACTTATTTACAAGACCTTCCTAAGTTATCTCAAAAAAGTATCTTACAAGGAAGTTTACAAGAGTTTCTAAATAAGAATGATTATATAGCATTTGATATTATAAATATTACAAATGCTGAATTAGTAGAGCATAGAGGTATTATTAAAAAATACTTAAACTATGACGGAATAATAATTGATTCAGATAAAAAAGTGTACACTTACGACGAATTATGAAAAAAGTATTAGTAACAGGAAATTCAGGATACATAGGATCGCATTTAACTAAAGCACTTAGCAGAGATTACGAGGTTTATGGCTTAGACGTAAATAGTCCTCTAACCTCAGTCCATGAACAATATTGCCTAAATATTAAGTCTCGACTGCTGGGTAAGTTCCCAAAATTTGATGCCGTAGTACACCTAGCAGCTTTAGTACGCGTGGGTGAGAGTAAGGAAAATCCTTATGACTACTATGATACAAATATAAATGGTACTATGAGGGTAGTTGGGCTACCTACTGATAACTTTATATTTGCTAGTACTGGTTGCGCCCCTCAGTGCGCCTCACCCTATGCCGTTAGCAAATTAGCGGCAGAGCAAATAGTACAGAAGTATTGCAAGTCTGATTATACCATTTTTAGATTTTATAATGTAATAGGTACAGCAGGGTTCCAACCTACAAATCCTGATGGTTTAATGAGTAAACTACAGCAGGCAGCTATTAATGGTGAGTTCACCCTATATGGCACAGACTACAACACTAGGGACGGCACTGCTATCAGAGACTATATACACGTACAAGAAATTTGTAGTGCAATTATTCTAGCTATAGAAACGCCCTCAAACTCTATAGAAAATTTAGGGCACGGTACTGGATATACAGTAAGAGAGATAGTAGATCAATTTAAAACGTCAAATGGCGTTGACTTTGAAGTAATATCAGGCCCTCGTAGACAGGGCGATTTAGAAAGCTCAGTACTGGATAAACCTTCCAGATATATGAAAAGATTATATTCAATGAAGCAGCTGCTAATTGTATAGCAGAAAAAATTTATATGTTGACTTCTTTGTGCTGTAGTGATATAATAGGAGCATTCACATAATGTGTAGAAAAAATTATGGCAAAAAATACTGGTAATAAACGCATTCCGGTTAAACACGTAAGAGATAAAGCTAAGGCAGCGTACGATAAACAAGACCACTGCTACATTTGTGGTACTAGGGAAGATCTTGAACTGCATCACTTTCACTCTATTACAATTCTGCTAGATGTATGGGCTAAAGTAAACAAGTATGATATTTCTACCGATGAAGGAATATTGGCTGTAAGGGATGAGTTTATAGCAGAGCACCGAACAGAGCTTTATGATCTGGTACGGACTTTGTGTAATAAACACCACGTCAACTTACATAAGATATTCGGCAAAGCACCAGATCCTAACTCAGTGCAACGTCAAGCGCGTTGGGTTGATATACAACGGGACAAGTTTCAAGGTACAACTAGCACTACTAAGGCTACTACAGGCTCATTTTTTAGCGCCTTTACCTAAGGTACAAAAATGGCATGGTATAATAATATGGGAGGCTGGATTAGAGAAAAACTAAACCCAGCCCAAGAAATAATTAGACGCGAACAAGGCGTAAATATTGGATCTGAGGCAGCTTTCAGTCATAAGCTTGCCTTTCAAAAACTAGAATCCGTAAACCGCGGTACTAATATGCTTGTTAGTGCATGCGCTAGTTTAGACTATGACGTAAAGAATAAATTAAATTCTGATGTACAATCAGGACTTAGACAAAAAACACTTTTAAATCTCTTAAACTTTAATCCAAATCCTTTTCAATCAGCACAAGATTTTAGAACAAATATATTTACTGACTTCGTACTAGACGGCAATATCTTTATGTATTTTGATGGAGCACACCTCTATCATTTACCAGCTATTAACGTACAAATTCAGCCTGATGAAAAGACGTTTATACAAAGTTACACCTATAATAATACAACTAAATTTAAGTCCTCAGAAATTATTCACATTAAAGATTTAAGTAGTACCTCTATTTATCGTGGAGCTAGCAGACTAGAGGCAAGCTCAAGGTCTATGCAAATTATGTACAAAATGCAGAATTTTCAGGACTCCTTTTTTGAGAACGGTGCAATACCAGGTATTGTACTAACTAGTGATAATACACTTAGTGCTCAGGCAAAAGAAAAAACAATACAAAACTGGATCGCAAAGTATAATCCAAAAAATGGGGCCCGTCGCCCTATGATTTTAGATAGCGGTCTAAAGCCATCAAATTTACTTAATACTAGTTTTCAAGACATGGACTTTGATAATTCAATTAAATCTCATGATACTAAAATATTAAAGTCAATTGGCGTTCCGCCTATTCTTTTAGATGGTGGAAATAATGCTAATATAGCGCCGAATTTGCGAATGTTTTACTTAGAAACAGTAATGCCCGTAGTTCGCAAGTACACATCAGCATTAGAAAGATATTTTGGGTATGACGTAGATGCAATAACTTCAAATGTTACTAGTTTACAACCCGAATTAAAAGATATAGCAGCTTATCACTCAAGCCTAGTAAATGGTGGAATTATAACACCTAATGAGGCACGTGAAGAGTTACGCTATGATAAAATTGCAGGTTTAGATCAGATTAGAGTTCCCGCAAATATTGCTGGCTCGGCTGTCAATCCGTCGCAAGGTGGGGCTCCTACTAAAGATAGTACGAGCACTTAAAAAGGAGTCTTATGAATAAGAACAAAGTATTATATCTTAATAGTACTTTTACTAATAAAGCAGCTCCTGCATCCGATGAGCCTAGTGATTCAGTTTATATTGAAGGGTACGCAAGTACCACAGACATAGACAGACAAGGGGACGTAGTTCCTGCCAGCGTTTGGGAAGCAGGAATTAAAAACTACTTGAAAAATCCTATTATTCTTGCACAGCATGACTATAATGATCCAGTGGGTCGAATGGTAGAGCATAGAATAGATAATAAAGGTTTATGGATAAAAGCAAGAATTTCTGCAGCTGCAGAAATTTGCAATTTAGTAAAAGACGAGGTACTAACCGCGTTTAGCGTTGGATTCAGAGTTATGGATGCTGAATATAATGCTGCAACTGAGTTATTTGTAATCAAGCAATTGGAGCTGGTAGAAGTATCAATAGTTTCAGTGCCTGCAAACCAAAACACTCTATTTAGTTTGTCTAAGGCATTTGACGATGCCGATGAGTATAAAATATTTAAACAGCAGTTTGCACCCGAAAGCGAGTCAGCTAAAGGGCTAGAATCCTCTAAGGAAGCAGACGGCACATCACAGAAGGAATGGAAAATGAATCCAGAAGAAATCAAACAAATGGTTGCAGATGCAGCTAAGTCAGCGGTTGAACAAACCACTAAAGCTTTTGCAGATCAAGCCGCTGCACAAGCACAAGCACAAGCAGTTAAAGCAGCTCAAGAAGCTGAAATTGACGCTCGTGTTAAATCAGCAGTTGCAGCAGCAGTAGCCGCAGCAACTCCAGCAGCTCCTGTTGTACAAACAGTTGACACTGGTGCTGAGCGTTTAATGGCTGAAGTTGAAAAGCGTTTCAACGAACAGCAAGAAACAACAAAAGAAGTACTAAGTAGCCTACAATCTGCCCTAGCAGAAAAGTCAGCAGAAATTGCAGCAATGCAAAAATCTAAGATGACTTTTGCAGACAAGACCGATCAAGGTGCTGTTAGTATCGAAGAAAAAACTCATGCAGTTATGTTAGCTTCAGTACTAGGCAAGTCTATCAAAGATACTGACTATGGCCGTGCATTACTAGAGAAGTCTAGCCAAGCCCACGTTCCTGGTGCTACACCATGGGAACTAGAGGTTTCGTTAACTATGGAACAAGCTTTAAAGCGTAAATTAGTAGTAGCTCCGCTATTCCGTCAGATCGCGATGAAGACTAATGTGTTAAGTATTCCTGTTAATCCTGAAGTAGGATCAGCAACTTGGGTTACTGCATATAATCCTACTAATGCCACAACCTTGAACACAACTTCAGGCGGTACAGGTGTATCTCATAAACTAAGCGAAGTTACCTTAAATGCATATAAAATTGCAACAAAAGAGTTCGTAGGTTACGAAGAGGAAGAAGATTCCTTACTAGTATTAATGCCAATGATTCGTGAAGCTATGGTTCGTCGTTGTGCTAAAGCAATTGACAGCGCCCTATTAGTTGGTGATGGTTCTACTGTTCCAATTAGTGGTTTAGCTAATCGCGCAGGTGCTTCGGCAACTGCTCAACAAAACGCAGTTGCTACTACAATCAATTTAGCTAAACTACGTGCTCTACGTGCCTCTTTAGGTAACTATGGTCTCGATCCAGCCGAAGTAGCATATATTGTTAACAACGAAACATACTACGATTTAATGGAAGCAACTGAATTCATGACAATGGAAAAAGTAGGCCCATTAGCTACTGTTCTAACAGGTCAAGTAGGTTTCATTAGTGGTTCCCCAGTTATTGCCTCTGGTGAAATGCCTGCTAGACCAGCAACTGGTTCGGCAGCAACTACAGCCGGTGTATCTGGACTAACTAACGTAGCTGCTATTGCAGTTTACCTCCCTAACTTCCTAATGGGAAGTCAGCGCGGTCTACGTGTTGATACACAAGAACTAGCAGCTGAACAAGCTCGTGTGATGGTGGCTTCAATGCGTGTTGGTATGGCACAAGTCAGTGCTAGCGTTGGCGTTTCTGCCCTACGTTACATTGGTTAATCTATTGAGTTAGATAAAGACAGGACTTCGGTCCTGTCTTTTACATGCCTCGCTAGTCGGAGTATGTAAAAGACAAGAGGAATAAATATGGCTAATGATTTAGTATCCAGAGCAGAATATAAAGACTATGCCGGTATATCTAGTACCACACAGGATGATCAAATAGATTTTTTAATACCTAAAATTTCAAGTGCTGTAAGAATTTTTTGCAGAAATCCACTATTAGACTCTCAAGAATCTATTGCTGAAATATTTGAAGGCGGAAATTCAGTACTAATCCCATCAAGTGGTCCTGTAGTAGCAGTTTCTTCACTTAGTTATTCTCAGGATTATGGTAAGACTTGGGAAGCGTTAACGCAGTACGAAGACTGGATCTACGTACAAAAAGAACAAGTTGTAAAATGTATTTTCAGCTCAGTATTTCCACTAAGACCCGCAGGTTATAAATTAACCTATGTAGCAGGAAACGACGGTTGCCCAGACGGTTTAAAACTAGGTGTTTTAGAATTCATACACTATTATATGCGCCACGAAGGTGCAGTACATTCTAACTCCGCGCCTGGCGGTGCAGGTACTCAAATCGAATACATTACAAACAGCAAGCTACCCGCATCAATCCAACGTATTTTTGATCAGTATGCCCTGACGGTAAATTAATATGAGTACTCCAGAGGCTAAAAAAACTATTGAAAAGATGATAACACAGGTTCTAGAAGCTAAAAGTCCTAGAACTAAACTTGATGAAACATTTCATGTACTAGACTTAAGTTATGATCATTTATTAAAATTTAATAAACTTGAAGACGAACAATTAGCTAAAGAGTCATATGTAGAATTTATAATAGCTGTAGAACAATTAACTAAAAAGGCCTATTCTTTAGATGCAGCTATTGCAGCCAGTAGAAATAATAAAAATATTGGTCCTCAGTTTATAGAAGGCGTAGCTCTACTAATATGTTTAAATTTTGGTGCAGCAAGAAGAATAATTACACAAGTATCACACTCTATTCCAGATAATGAATATTTTGGAATATCCTATAGGGAAAAAACTTTAACAGGAACAAAGTACGCTTATAAATTAGAAGAAGGAAGTTCTTTAATAGGTCTGAAAGGCAAAAGCTTTTTACTAGACAACGGTAGAGTTGGAACAGTAACAGAACTAAATACTGGAAAACGTACTAAATTTGAATTAGTTGAAAATACAAATTTAGGTCCCTATACTCATGTACTTGTACCCTTGCCACCTCCTAATGATTCAGCATTTAAATTAGAGACCATATCCGATCATAGAGGTGCACAACTTGCTAATACTGATGGTACTGTTACCCTAGGTAGTAATAAAGATTCTACGATTGGACCAATAGGTGATTTTCCAAAACTTAAACGTGAATGGTTATCAAAGCTAGATATAGGACACTTATTTAAAAAAAATACTCGAGGAGGCCGTACCCCTTTAGGAGATAGATTACAGAAAGCTTTAGTATATAAAAATTTAAGTAGCTCTGCTAGAGATATAGTACAGAAATACATAAATAAATTAGATAAAGCACATGGTGAGGTTACTTATGTATTTCATAACACAGCGCCGGATAGTACTACTAAACTTGCAAAAACTGTAGGTATAGTTGTATTATCTGTTCAATTCTTTGAATTGAATAACGCTTTAGCGGCAGATGAGGCAAAAATTAAACGTGAAATAACTGAAGAGTTTAAAAATATTGCTGCAAATCTTAAAGGTAGTAATACTATTATTGAAGATATTGTAGAGAATACTAGAAATAAAATAGTTAGTGCATTAAGTGGTAAAGTAAAAGTACTAAAGAAACATAGCCCTGTAAAGGGTAGTGTTCCTATGAGAGATAAAACATTACCGAAACCTACAAATACTGAAGTTAAAGGAACAAGTAAAAATAAAATTAGTTCCAATAAAACAATTGTTAAAGTAGTAAAAGAATCTACAAATATTTCAACAAATACAGTTAATTTAACCTCCTTACAGTCACTTATAAACCAGCACTTACAAAACGTAATCTCTGCGAATATGGGTAGTGGTACTGAGAAAAGAATTCTAAATTACAGAACCGGACGCTTCGCAGCGTCGGCTAAAGTAGAATCAATGAGTCAGAGTAGGCAAGGGATGATTACAGCTTTTTATAGCTATATGAAAAATCCCTATCAAACATTTGAACCAGGATTTAAACAGGGAAGTCCTAAAACACGAGACCCTAAACTGCTAATATCGCAGTCAATCAGAGAAATCGCTGCCACAAAGGTAGGTAATCAACTAAGAGCACAGGCAATATGAGTCGTAGAACATCAATACTTACCGCCCTAGCAGATAGGTTTAAAACTTTGCTAGACGGTATTACCTATCCCTCAAATGTTTATAGTAATGCCTACCCCAAATTAAAATTCTGGGATGAAGTCAACGACTTTCCCTCAATTTATATGAGTCCAGGCAGCGAACAACGCCAGTATGAATTAGCAGGCTTTGCTTGGGGCTTTTTAAATGTAAGCATAAAAGCTTACACCCGTGGTGAAGATGCTCAAATGCAGCTAGAACAGTTGCTAGAGGACATAGAAACCGTAGTAGACCAGAATAGGTCCGTAGTCTACGACACCACAAGAAACTATGAAACTACTGAGATTTTAGTAGTTTCAATAACAACTGATGAAGGGCTATTAGCTCCTTATGCCGTAGGTGAAATAAACTTACAGGTTAGATATCAGATAATGTAACCAGTATCAGAGGCATGAACACAGATAAATATCTAGTCTAGTACCAAGATACTAAATAAAAAGGAAATAAAATGGCATTAAATCTAGTACGTAATAGTAGAGTATTCTTTACTACTAACGTGGACACTTACGGAGTAGTCCAAACATCCGGTTTTACCGCTGCTAATACACAAGAATTACAAGTTCTTGACGGCTTTACATTTACACAAGCAACCAACCAAGATACAATTACAGTATCTGAAGCAGGTTCTGCACCTATTCGTGGACAACGTTCATTCAATACAAGTTTAGCTCCTGTAGACTTTTCAATGAGTACGTATATTCGTCCTGCTAATGCGACTACTTCGATTACTGCTGAAGAAGCCGTACTATGGAACGCCTTACTAGGAGTTAACGCAATTAGTACTGCTAATACTCTTACAATTGCTGCTAGCGGTGTTACAGCTGCCTATGCATTTGCTGCAGGTGTTGGTACAGTTACCCTAACCGGTACCTTTACTACTACAAGTTTAGCAGTAGGCGACGCAGTAATTATTAGTGGACTTAGTCATGCAACCGATGCATCTATCTTAAATTCTGCTGGTGTTATTAAGACTTTAACTGGTAGTTCAATTACTATTGAATTAACAAACCCAAAAGCTGCTGGTGCTGCAATCACTGCAATTACTGCTGCTGGTCCTGTTAAATTATATAAGTCAGCATGGGCACCTGTTGCCACTACTTACTCCTATGTAAGCAGTGCTGGATCAAACTTTAACCAACTACAAAAGTTTGGTATGATTTTCATTGTTGATAGCGTTACCTACGTTGTTGATAACTGCGCCCTAAATCAAGCTGTAGTTGACTTTGGTCTTGACGGTATTGCCACAATTGCTTGGTCAGGTATGGGAACTGCCCTTTCTGATAAGTCGGCAACAATTGGTTTAGCTGCAGCACTTAATACACTAACTGCTACAGGTGGTGGTGCTCAATATACTGCTAGAAATCTTACTGCACCATTCATTACTAATAAGCTAAGCACTGTTAGCCTGAGTTTAGTTAATGCAATCGGTAGTGCAGCAGCAGGTACATCATATGCTATAGCCCTAACAGGTGGTTCTATTACTATTAATAATAATATTGCCTACATTACTCCTGCTAATCTTGGTGTTGTTAATGTTCCTTTCACTTACTATACTGCTACTCGCGCCGTAACAGGCACTATGAGTGCATATATGAAAACTGGTGTAGGTGTACAAAGCACTGGACAATTATTAGCTGACATGCTTGCAGCAGCGTCTAGTAGTACTGAACCTATGGCTACACTAAGCATATCTATCGGTGGTGCCTCAAACGCAACTAGGGTTGTTATTGATATGCCTTCCGCTGTATTTAGTATTCCTACAATTGACGTTCAAGCAGTTGTATCTACAACCATTAACTTCACTGCTGAAGGATCTACGCCTTCTGCTACTGCAAATGGGAATACTTTTGCACTTGATAAGAACAACGATATCGCAATTCGTTACTTCTCGGCTTAATTTTTCTTGGTAGAGGGTTGATCTCCTCTACCCTTTTTTCTCGTCTATTATAATAAAAGGACAATTTAATGGCAACACAAAATGCAGCTCTCAGCCTGAAATCACTATTAGTACCCTCTAAAGCGGTCGAAGTAGATTACCCAGGCTTAAATGGCTTCAAGATTAACGCAGTCTTTCTTTCTCGCGAAACATTAGTAGGTATTCGTAAGAAGTCAACTAAGACAACTTTCAAGAATCGTCAACCAGTTGAAGAACTTGATGACAAACTATTCTTGCAGTTATATGTTAATGCATGTATTAAAGGATGGTCAGGTCTTAAACTATCTTACCTAGAACAGTTAGCTCCAGTAGACTTAACAGGACAGAATCCTGATGATGAACTGGCCTATGACCAAGACAATGCATTATTCCTAATGCAATCATCTGCCAATTTCGATGCCTTTATTTCAGAGACAGTAACTGAGCTCTCAAATTTCACGAAGACCAGTACCTTGAATTAAATCGCCAATTAGAGTCCTACTTTTCAAATGGTACTGTCTCAATGACTAAAGATGACTACTTTGAGATGTGTGAAGCCTTAGGCTCAGAGCCCCTAGATTCAGAGATTCCCGTTGAATACGAGGATTTCTGTTTAGATGTTCAAGAAGCTTTAGGAGTTTATCAAAAACTGCGAGACGAGTGGGATACAATGAACGGCGTATACTTAGGTAAAAATTATGTAGGATTAGTAGATATACTAGAACTACTAGAGGTACCGGTCGAAGATAGAAGAACCCAGTTTGAGTTAATAGGAATTATTGATAGGCATAGGTCAAAAGCCATTGCCGATGCAAGACCGAAAACAAAATAGATAACCCCTGTATTGAGAGATACAGGGGTTTTTTTATGAGCGAAAAAAATTTACTTATTGACTTCTACTTCCGTAAATGGTATAATTGGGGCTGTAAATATTAAGACGTAAAATTTTACGTTTATAGAATAAGGAAAACCTATGCAAGAAACCATTAATATAGGTATTAATGTAGCGGATAATGGTACTACAACTGCAGCAAATAAAAGAGCAGAG
>Ga0070744_10000528_pt1 | contig 11102 bp, 25 predicted proteins | sample ColrivemetaGS535_FD_74188 | JGI IMG/M metagenome (GOLD analysis project Ga0070744, IMG submission 74188) | Estuarine microbial communities from the Columbia River estuary, USA - metaG S.535 | ecosystem: Environmental > Aquatic > Marine > Intertidal zone > Estuary | place: USA: Columbia River...
TTTTTACTTTGTAAAGATACGAAAACATTTTCACATTTCCAAATTTTTTGTATTTTTTTTACAAAATCTTTTGTTTTGTATTTTTTTTACAAAATGAATTGAATTAAAGGTATCCGGCTTTATTCCTTACGGGGTCACACAATCGGTTTTATTAGTTGTTGGCTTCAACCTTTATTTCAATAACAATACAAAGATACGAAATGTTTTTGATATTTCCTAATCTTTATAAAGTTTTTTTATTTTATTTTATAAGATAATCCTAATCCTGGTGCGAAATCATCTCCTACTAAATTACCAAGCATCCATAATTTCATATCCTTTGATTTCAATGGGTTGTATCCGATGAATGCATTTATTTTATTTCCTACTACTGTCGGTTGAACTCCTACGCCAACCAACCATTTGTCAGCTGAGATTGTTCTTAAAATTCCATACTTCAAATTAGAAGATAGATTTCCTGTTCTAGGATTAGCAAGATTTTGTTCGTTATAGGGTGCTCCTGCGTACACTCCCCAACCATTTTTAATGTAACCGGCCGTGATATATCCATCCAATGCTTTATTAGTAGCTGATACGAATATCTCTTGTCCTTTAGCGGTAATACTTATTCCGAGTATTACGGCCATAACCAAAAGTTTTTTCATAATGTTTTAACACTTTCTTTTTTTTTCAATGAGTCTTCCTTCGCCCATTTTTGTTTTAAGTTATGTATTTTTTGAATTTTTAGGATTTTATCTTGTAATAAAGTAATCTCCTTCGAAACCTTTTCGGTCCGAACCGTACGTGCAGCGAAATCATCTTCTATGATTTCAATCAATTCTTTTTTTCGATTAAGAACTGATATTTCTTTTTGGATTTTTTCTACCGCCTTACCATCATTAATTAATGAAGGGTCGATAGAGTTACCAATACTATTAAAAAATAATAATATAGGTAATGTAAATTTTTCTAACATCTATAATCAATAGTTAAAAGTGTAACACATATAAATATATTATTATATATTTTTTAATTGAATATATAACAATAACTTATTAAGTGGTGGAGATGGAGGGAGTCGAACCCTCGTCCAAATACGGATTTAATAAACCTCATTCACAAGCTTAGTCAGTTTTTCTTAACTAACAAAATATAGAGTTTCTATTTTGCCATCGCTACTCTTAATTGTGGAAGATTCACTTTAATAGGTAGAACCTCAAACGAGACCTTATTTCTTTTCGGGTAGAAATCACACCTGAGTTTCACATTCTTTTTTACCTCACGATGTGTGCGAGGAAGATTATGCTGCTACAGCATAATCAGCACCAACGAATGCCATAGCATCTTCGAAGGTGAATGAAGATAATTCTTCTGCGTTTATTGTTCGATAGGTATTTAAGGATTTCCATCTAACCCTGCTTGCAACTTACCAACTCATCGTACCTGTCAAAACCAGGCATCCCCATTATGTTAAAGAACGTTTAATTAAATCCTGAACTTTCGGATTTCTTAAATCTATATACAACATTATTGTTGCTCTATATTCGTTTGAATAGTTGTACACATTATGATAATGATAAGAATTAAAATAATATGCTTTACCTACTTCTAATTTTTTTCTACTGATTTTTTTAAACCAATTTGGTCTATGAAAACGTTTCCACCATTTGAATTCGGATGAATCAACAACACAATATTCAAATTTCTCTGGCATTAAGATTGGAATCTGAATTGTTAATTCCCACTCTTCTTGTCCATGTTCCAATACATGTGAATGCCAAACTAATGATTCCTTTGGTGTTATCCTCATTATTCTACAACGAGTATTTACCTCACCACCACTTACCAATTCAGTAAGCTTATACATATATGGTACTATTGATTTTAATTCAGTTTCTTTAAACTGATATTGGCCAGTCCCATCTTCGTACATATCTTTGTACAAACTACCATCTGAACTTATCAATGATATACCACTCCATGCTTTACGATACTTTTTTCGTACTTGCCAAAAGTTTGTATTATAAGATTTGAATGGATAGATATTATCTATCTTATTGTACTCTGCAATTAACTTAGATGAATCTATTTCAATATCTAATTCCAAAAAAGGAATATCTCTAAGTTGTTTAATTAACTCTTCCATACTTTAATGCTGTAGTGGGAGGATTCGAACCATCCACGAGGCGATTCAATTGATAACACATTCCTGCAGGATGGTGGTCTACCCCATATTACCAATCTATTTCGTTACCCTCACCCCCGAGACAGGAGGGCTTGTCTGCCAGATTTGCACACGTACAAATCATTTTCCAACACACTACAATTTAATATGCGGAAGGAGTAGGATTCGAACCCACGGTACCTTGCAGTACGCCTGATTTCAAGTCAGGTACAATCGACCAACTCTGCCATCCTTCCAATATAATATATAAACTATATATTATTTTTTTCTACTCTACGTTTAGCTTCTTCTGCTTCTCTAATCATCCGTATCCATGTTATAGATACATCAACCGGAGCAAGAACCCAAGCCATAACCATCACCATTATTGAATCCAATTCAGGAGATGTTCCATATTCCATGCCTCTATTTTTATATTTCTTATTTAATTGATAGAAACAATAGATAACACAAATAACGTAATAAGTAACTAAAGCGTTCATAACTTTTAATTTTTATAAAGATACGAATAATTTTTCAATTATCCAAATTAAAATGTAGAACTTTTTACATCTTGTAAAAATAGTTTTAATCTTTCTAATTTTTCAATGACGGTAGCCGTTCCATTTAATTTATTTAAATCACCAATCAAATCATCGATTGAGGTTGCTGCGATGCCATAAGCATCATCTTTAGAATTCAAATAGTTGTCTGAAATTCTATACTTTGCACAAATTTCTTGTAAGTTCATAATTTATATTAATTTTTGTTTTTTGTTTTCAATAATTTCATCGGTTGGGGTTACTAAGTGCCAAAAATTATGAATTACATATTTTTTGTCACCTATTGTTTTCAATTGTTCTAATAACACATTATGTAATGGATGGTCTAATTCCTGTACTGAACGTTCTTTTAACCAATCTTTACTTTGATGATTCCAATCTTGTATTGCTCTAAATGTAATAGTGTACGGATTTTTTTTATAATCATATATACTTTCAATTAGTTCTACAAATTGATTCATTTCATGTACATTATGGTCTTGCACTACAAATGAAAAATTTCTGTTAATGAACTTTAAGGTAGAATGATATTTTAAATTTTTCATTAAAGTATCCCAATGTCCGTTCAATCTTACTTTGTTTTCATAGGTATCCCTTGTTGCGGCATCAATTGAAATTTCATATTCGTACACAAATGGATGAATTGGTTTTACAGATTCCCACATTTCCTGTGTCCACATATTACCATTCGATACTAAATAAATTGATTTCAATTTAGGGTATCGTTTAGCATCAAATGTTTGCATAAATGTTCTAAATGCATTGGAATAGAAAGGGTCACCACTTCCTGTCATATGGATAACTTCAACGTCTTCACTAAATTGAGTATTGATATCTTTGATAATACCATCAATCATTTTATCTTTACGATTTGGGATAACATCCAATCTACAAGATGGACATTTTAAATTACATGCGAAATCGAAATTAAAATAAATTAAACGAGGAAATAATTTCCATTCAGTATCAGTTTCAGATAACTTATATTTTTTAAAGAACTCTGCTCTTTTATAGAAATATCCAAAATAAACAGATTGACCTGCTTGGGATTGGAATTCATTTAACATAACTCTTTCATCCGTATTAACTAATTTGGATAAGTAAGGACATTTGGTTTTGGAACAATATTTATACGAACCATCTAAAACGGATTCTCGCACTTTTTGATTAATATCATTAAACCAAACTGATTGTAAGTCATTACTCTCACCTGGCTTAAGATGTGACCAATGTTCAAATGGAATGTCCATCCAATCTGGACAGCAAAACCATGTTGAATTATGGAACACCATAAAATCCTCAAATGGGGCTCTACAAACGTATTTCTTTAAATCAACTTTACTATCCATATATCTATATATATTAACTTATTTTATTTTAAATAATTAGTTAGTGCATCCTCATACCAACTATTATACATTTCTCTAATTTCTAAAGGAACTCCTTTACCAAATGAATCGCTTTCCCATCCATATTGTAGGTATGCCTGAATCTCATCATCAATAACGGATTCGGTATAACCCATTTTTAATAAATTAGTTTTGAATATTTCATAATAGGTTGATGGTAATAATCTAGTTACACCATCTACAATTGATTTATATTTAGAATCAGTATAATATAATCCATGACAAACTTCATGTTGAAACGTATCACCTTCAGTACTTTCTGCACCAATTATATAACCATCTGCATCATCACTATTTAATTCATAAATCTGATGGATGATTGATTCCATTACATCATCGTAATCCGTATATCTATCAGTTAGAGTATCATAACAGTTATATGCAATTTCCAATGGAACATTAAATCCACTCCAATCAACTCCATAAGTGAACCCTTTACCATATTCCTTACTATACCATTTCATATAATCGGTAAAACTAAAATCTTTGTTACCTCTAAATAATGGATTCGGACATTCATAGAACTCTTGTATTCGTAAGAACGTCATTGCCCTATCATACGAATCTTCAATAAGAACTGCGAATATCTTTGGTTTTACGTTTTCAATTTTGTAGTTTATGTTTATCATTACTTAGGTTTTAATTAAAGCTAAATTACGAAAAATAACCGATGTTTCCAAATTTATTTATTGGATTACTATGAGATTGTTTATCAACATATTATGAATATTTAAAATGTTAATAAGTTTTTACAAAAAAAGTGTGCTAAATTTTCTGAAAAGCTAATAATTATAAAAGAGCTTTAAAACTAGAAGCTGATAAAGTTATAATAAAGAGTATAAGTAAGAGCTTAAAGCTAATTAGCTTTTCCACTTACCACCATTCTTAATCCAATCGGTTCTTAATTCAAGAAGTAATTCTTGTTCTGCACTACCTTTTCTATACCAACCCTTTGATAACATATCCGTTAAGAATACTCTTGCGTTTGCAATGACCCCTATTTCGGTATAAGTAGTGGTTGAACTTTGCATAGTATCTCTCAACCAAATATCTATTAGATTCACTAATTGTATTTGTTTCTCATCCAAATAGATTATATTACCTTTCATACCTATTTTGAGCGGGCAAGGTTAGTGGGAAACTGGGTTTCCATATATTGAGGTGTAAATACCAATGACTCCTACTATTAACCAAAAGAAATTCAAAAGGATATATGATTTGTTATCACGTTCCCATGCTGCATAAGTCAATATAACAGCATCGATGGTATTCCATATCCACATCCATAAGAAAGGTGTATTTGGTCCCATTATAGAAAGAGTACCAAATGCAATGATTCTCATTACAACACCTATACCTTCTAATAGTTCTATAACCTTTTCGTTCTTTATTAATTTCATTTTATTACCATTTTCCTAATGGACATTGTGAACCTCTTGATAATGTTTTTGCTGATATATTGCAACCACACCCATATGTTAATTGTTTTGTTACTTCGTGATAACCAGATTTACTTGTTGAACACGAATTACCATCTCTCATATGACATGAATCACAATACGTTAGTCGTTTAGCAGCTAATTCTTGAGTATCTGAATCTAAGATATCAAATTTATCTCTAACATAATTTCCCCAACCTTCTAAAATGTGTACAATGTTTACCATAACTATTTTTTCTTATTTTTTCTACGTTGTGAGTCTCTTTTCATTGCAGCAAATAACCAAGTAGTTAATAATCCTAAAATGACCACCCCTACAATATTTACAATTTTATTTAAATCCATAATAGTATATATAATAAAAAATTATTTTATCCAATCTCCGTATGCCCAATGATATGATTCAACTACATCATGTCCTTCATTGATATATTTTTCAGCAGTTTCTTCTACTTCAACTCGTAGTCCCCAAGCTGAAGCTTCTAATAAAATCATTTCGATTTCTTGTAAATCACCTATCGTTAATTCGGATGTCATATTTTAATTATTTAATATTTTTAAACATTTGTGGAACTTCACCATATACTGGCAACTTACCATCCCATTTATTAATATACTCTAATTGTAATAACAATGGTGTTAGAGTTACCTGTTTCATTCTATTCGATTCCGCTTCAGCCTTTGCAGATGTCAACATTGCTTGTGCATTACCTTCTGCAGTTGCTACTTTAATCTTCGCTTGTGCTTCAGCAGTTTTCACTTCGTTCTCTGCTCTTAATGCTGCTTGAACTGCATTGTTCTTAGCTTCGATTGATTTCTTAAATGTTTCAGGATAAATCAAATTAGATGTGAATTGATTGATTACAAATCCCTCTTTTAATAATTGTCCATCTAATAATCTACGAACTTCAACTTCAAATATTGCACGATTACTAATTAATTCATCAGCCGTATATTTGTTAGTTGCTAATCTGAATGCATCGTACACTGCTGTTTTTAAGAAACCTTCCTCAATATCTTCTAATGGTCTACGATACTTACTAAATATTGCAGGTACTTTATCCCTTTGTACTGAATAGTTCATAATAGGTGATACACTAAACTCTGAACCATCTTTACTATTTACGATGAATGAATTCTCACCTTTGTATTCTTTGTGTTGAATGAATGTAGGGAATTCATAAATTGCTGTTGTAAATGGATTGTAGAATACCATACCTGTTACTGCTACTACATCATCCACCCCTTTGTTATCACCATACTGATTTACTTTAACACCAACGTGTCCTGCATCAATTCTCTCACAAGAGAAGAATAAAATGGTCATTGTAAAAAATGCAACTACTCCTACTAAAATACTTTTCATAATTTTTTTTGTTTTTAATTGTTGTTCTAATTTTAATTCTTCTCTTTCTTTTTCGATTTCGGCTTGTCTTTGTGCCCAAATATCATCTGATAGGTATGACATATTATTTTGTTTTTTTAGTGTATTTACGTTTTGGTTTAGTGTTGAGTGTAGGAGTTTCCTCCACTTCAATTTTATCTGATATGATGTATTGGTATAATTCCAATCCACCCCATATTAAAAATAACAATGCACCAATACCACCCAATATATTTAAAAAGGTATTTGCTGCAGTTAATGCCGGAAAAATTCCATAGGTTACCAATAAAGTTATTGTAACGAATGTAGCGATTTGTTGTTTGTATTTACTTATTTTTTTCATTTTAACGAGTTTTGTTGAAATCTTTATATACGAATATTATCATTGCTCCCAATAATCCTAATAACATTAGGAAATGGATTCCATCAACTACTATAATTGTAGAATCCCATTTGTTGTCCATAATCATATTAATATGAATGACAGTTCATATTACACATTGCTAATAAAAAGATGTGGTTTTTACACTCACTATCTGCTCTACTCATAGTTAGATACAAATTGTTAGCAACTACTGCTTCAACGAAACCACCACCCGCGTAAGATGATTTATCACGAGTACACATAATGGAAACCATTATATCTAATATGTGGGAACTTACATTTTCATATCCCCATTCCTTAGCAAACTGAATTGCAGTTTCTCTGTTTTTTTCTCTAATATCCATATTTTATATTTTAAGTTTTAATTAATCAATTTCACCAAACATTCGAATCCATTCCTCATTCGTAATACCTGTCATAAGAAACTCCCTATCTTCCATAGATAAGTTGGGAACGATATTCTGAATTAATTCAGTAGTATTCATCCTATTTTCTACTCTACATAATTGCTCAGGAGTAATGTCCAATTCCATTGTAGATTCCTTACCTGATAATTGACTGATTTTGGTGATTTTCATATGTTATGTTTTATCGTTTATCTCTTATTACAAAGCTAAACTACGAAATATAATTCATATTTCCAAATATTTTACCTATTATTTTCAGATAAAATATTTATTAATATGATAAAACTAACAAACATATTACAAGAATTTGAAATACCTTCGGATGTATGGGTAGATTATGACCTAAAAAAGGTAGATAAAGATGGGATGGATATCATATGGGATATGTATAAAACCTCATATCTTAAACAAGGTATGGATTTATCGGCTAATTCAGCATCTGAAATGCAGTCAAAATATAAGGCGGTTCGTTTAAAGGATATTGATGGTGATAATATACCCGATGCATTTATTGTATATAAACCAACTAAGTTTGGTAATAAGATTGCCCTACTTGCAACTAATGGTAAACCAGAGGCTAAAAGAGATTTAGTTAAACAGGCTATTAAACTTACCAAAACGGCCGGATGGTTTATTGAGGCTAGTTTAAAGATGGAAGAAATCTTAGCTTCCGCAGGAGCACCAGTAGTTAGAGATGAACAGAAAATTATAGATATTTTAGGTAGTGATAAAGAACCTAACTTTATAGGTGATGGGTATTATACTCGTACACTTTCAAAAGTAAATAAACGAATTACCAAACGAATTTATGGTAGACCCCGTTAAACTAAAAAAACCCCTAATTGGGGTTTTTTAATTTCTTTCAGAAATCACCTTCGGTGTGAACCAAGTTGTCATCCCAACCATCCCTTCCGGTAAGGCTGTTGACATTATCCAAAGTAACGTTCGAATCTGGTTTTCTAATAGCACGAGCTTCTCTATTATACAACCATTCTTCTAAACCATCCAAATCCGTTCTTCCAAACGAAAAAGAATTGGTGTTCTTAGATTCTTGTTCCACCAAAGACTTACGGCTTTTGATGAATTTGGTGAACATGATAAATATTAATTAAAGATGATGGAAAATATTTCATGTATAAATATATACATTATTTCCAAAACAGCTGAATCAGTAATATACACACTGCAAGTAATAAGCAGGTTATTGTTTTAAGTGTTAGGGGCTCTTTAAAAAGTATCATACTTAGGGTAACAAATATGATTATTCCAATACCAAACCCAATTAATCTACTTGGCCATAGTTGTCCATCTCCCCATGCTACTAAATTATCAACTGATTTAATATAAAGATATGTTGATGGTATAGCACTTAGTAAAACTAATACTGGGTATTTATCAAACCACCCATATTTTATATTTCCTTGTAATTGTAAAAACGATATAATCTGACCAACGATACCATATAAAATTCCATATAATAAATTGGTTGACATTATTCGGTTTCGTTATTTATATATTCTTCAAACTCTCTTCCGGCTTTTGGATTGATTTCATATAGATATTGCATACCAAGTTCATATCTACTATTCTGTGTTTGTAATATAAATAATTCGTTTGTTAAACTATCATTTACAACCGCCAATGAATCTACAACATTTTTATCGCCATGCAATTGTTGTGTTGTTTTTAATTCTTGTTGTAAGTTGAAGATTCGTTTACGTTGCTCTCCATTAAGAACTAATAAAAGACATGCTCCACCTATGGTGAAATACTTTTGATTCTTCGAAAAGAATGCTATTAATTTTTGTATCATACTTAAAATAATGTTAATACTGATTCTACAAATGCAGTTACTATGACTAGACAAGTTGATACTACTATAATACCAACTACGATACCAATCCCTAACATAATACCATCTACTATTTTTTCAATTTTGTTATTCATTGTTTTCTTTTTTGTTTTCATTAATACCAAATAAATCATCACCAGTATAATCTGGATGGTTCTTTTGCATATAATCAATACCCTTTACCCATAGTATAACTATCGGTAATAAAGAAATGAATATAATTCCAAATACAATTAATTGTGCTTCCATAATTAATCCCACCAACCTCTCATATCAGACCCATTATACCAATTATCCCACGCGGTTGATTGTTCTTCCTTTGTTAAGGTTTTTTTATATTTTTTATAATCTAAGATTGATTGACCTTTAAAAATGTTCCAAAGTTCTCTCCATTCTCTATCATCAATACTTTGAGATAATTTAAATACTTTACTATTGTGTGCCCTTTCATCCTTCGTATCATTATCAATTAATCTATAATTACCATCTTCAGTTGGTTCAAATTCCCACGGGTTAGAATATAATTCACCCAATATCTTTTCTGCTTGCTCAGTATAAGTATCATTCAAACGATTATCTAATAACTCAATTGCTCTGCGAATCTTTGCTACCTTTTTATCTCTACTTTCATGCACTTCGATTCCTTTTACTGATAATTCTTTTTCCATTATTACTAATGAACGATGCAACATCTCTAATGTATATCTATAATCCCACCATTGATGGTTATATAATTCTCTACGGAAACGCCAGATGTTTCCAAAAAATGTAGGGATTCCTCGTCTAATAAATTCCCACACTTTCCATAACTTAGTATCATACCAAGCCAACTTTTCTATACTCTCAAAAAAAGAGTCTTTAAATTCTACTTTCATTTTTTTTGTTTTTTAAATAACTCACTAAACTTTTTCTCTGGTCTAATTGTTGTCCAACTACCATCTTTATTTTCCCTCATAAGAGGAGCAGACCATCCTGCATATGCAATCCATAAGAAAAGTATAATCAGTAATGTAATGAATAACCCCATAATATATTTTTTTAAATTGTGTGTTCAATATTAACTCTTACACAAGTTTGTGCTTGAGCTTCGTTCATAAAAAAATTATTTATATATCCCATCATATTAGCAGAACCAATTGGATTTGCTGAATGAACGTATACTTTTGGAAATGGAAAAGGGTTACCCTTCTTAACATCTCTTGCTAATTTACTCCACTTTGGATTTTCGTTATAGAATTGATTCACCAACCATTTAGCACAATGTAACCCAGTCTTTTCTAGAATATTATCATAATCCAATGTATAGTTTGGTGAAACATTATTGTAATATTCTTTCATTGCAGTATCTCCTAAATCATGGTCTAATGAAATCAAATCATAATTACTTAATCCATTCATTCGAATATGAGCAACAAACTCATCGTAGTTTCTAACCACTTGCCATTTATTATCAAGTGGAGTTCTTACATCATCCAAATATAACCATATTTTTTTATTTGTTTCCATTATATAAATTCTAA
>Ga0070744_10000530_pt1 | contig 11082 bp, 14 predicted proteins | sample ColrivemetaGS535_FD_74188 | JGI IMG/M metagenome (GOLD analysis project Ga0070744, IMG submission 74188) | Estuarine microbial communities from the Columbia River estuary, USA - metaG S.535 | ecosystem: Environmental > Aquatic > Marine > Intertidal zone > Estuary | place: USA: Columbia River...
ATCCACTTGGAAATGCGTGTTGATTTTGACGATTGGTTTGACTGGGCCACGTACAATCGTGTTCACAAGGACGTTGTTGGTTTCTTGACGTTCAGCAAGAAAGATCTTTACGATTTTGACCCCAAGAGTGCTAGCCGGTCGTTTGCAACGCCGCGTAGCTGGTCGTTTGTGAGCGAACTTCTTGAAGATGACCTGGACGACAGCACCACTACTGACCTTGTAGCAGGTGCTATTGGTGAGGGCCTTGCTGTTAAGTTTATGGCACACCGTAAGGTTGCGAGCGCGATGCCTAATCCGTCAGACATCCTTTCTGGAAAAGTTAAAGAACTTAAGACCAAGGAAGTTAGTGCAATGTACTCGCTGACTGTGTCGCTGTGCTATGAACTGAAGGAGTGCGAAGACCGTAAAGACAAGACGTTTGACGCCAAAGTTAACAACTTCTTCCGCTTTGCAATGGATAACTTTGACACTGAAATGGTTGTTATGGGTATTGTATTGGCGCTCACTAAATACCAACTTAGCATTGACCCCGACGCTGTTGAGTGCTTTGATGAATTCCATAACCGCTACGGCAAATACATCAAGAACGCCCGGGCAGCATAATAAAAGGGGGCGCAAGCCCCCTTTAGCTATTGACGTGTGTAAGCTAGTTTGCTAGATTACAATTGTACAACAGGAGATAATCGTGGCTAAGAAACCCAAATACCAACCTAAAGAACTCGGCAAAGAAGAACTCGTGAAGATGCGTGTTGACGTTCATGAACGTGTTGTTACTGCACGAATTGGGCTGTTGTTGAAACATCCGTTCTTTGGAAACATGGCTACTCGGTTGCGTGTTCAAGAGTGTGATGATTGGTGTCCAACTGCTGCAACTGACGGTCGCAATCTTTATTACAATACGCAGTTCTTTAATGCCATGAGCAATAAAGAAATTGAGTTTGTTATTGCACACGAAATTCTTCACTGTGTGTTCGATCACTTGACTCGTCGCGAAGATCGTGATCCAAAACTGTATAATATTGCTGCTGATTATATCGTAAACAACATGCTTGTTCGTGATAGAATTGGTACGAAACCCACACTCGTTGATTGTTTCCAGGACTTCAAATACGATAACTGGAGTAGTGAAGCTGTCTACGACGATCTGTTTAAAAACTCCAAGAAAATTAATATTGATGAGTTGGGTGACCTTCTTGACGAGCATATTGACTGGGGTGATGATGGTGACGACGAGGGTGATGGCAAGGATGGTAACAAGCCTGGAAAAGGTCGCCCAAAGTACAGTAAGGAAGAATTGCAGCAAATCCGCGATGAAATTAAGGAAGCCATGATTCAGGCGTCGCAGGCAGCTGGGGCTGGAAATACTCCAGCAGGTGTAAACCGTCTGATCCAAGAACTTACTGAACCCAAGATGAATTGGCGGCAGCTTTTGCGGCAGCAAATCCAAAGTACTATTCGTAGCGATTACACATTCAGTCGTCCTAACCGTAAAGGTTGGCATATGGGTGCAGTTCTTCCTGGTATGAACTTTGCAGAGACAATCGACATTGCCGTTGGCATTGACATGAGCGGTTCCATTAGTAATGCACAGGGTAGTGACTTCCTTAGCGAAATTAAGGGAATCATGGAAGAGTTTAAAGACTACCAGATTAAAATCTGGTGCTTTGACACTAAAGTCTACAATGAACAAGACTTCAGTGCAGACGGTGGTACAGATATCTCCGAGTATAGCGTAGTAGGCGGTGGTGGTACTGATTTTGATGCTAATTGGATTTACATGAAAGATCAGGGCATTACCCCTAAAAAGTTTATTATGTTTACTGACGGATACCCATTTGGTAGTTGGGGTGATGAATTGTATTGCGATACTGTATTCATTATCCATAGTAACCGTGATAAAAATCTTGAGGCTCCATTCGGAATGACTGCACACTATGAAATGAAAAATGGATAAAAATTTAAAAATAAATCCATTAAGTGTATTTGGAATGAGGCGGGTAAAGTTTTGCCCGCCTCATTTCGAGTCTTCTACGATTGCACTTACTTACAACATGTCCAAGGCTTTGGAATCTTGGATTGACGACAACACACGCGGTCGATACTTTATCGGTCAAAGATTGGATTCAAATATCTTTGATGGAACAAAGTATCGTGTTAAATATTCTACAGTTGTTTCATTTGAGAACAGTAAAGATTTGAGTTATTTCTTACTTGCCTGTCCATATTTGAAATACTAATTAACGATTACAACTATATATTTAGACAAGGAGTTAAAAATATGACTGAACAAACAAACCCAAATGACCTAAACGTGCAAGATCTTGCAACCATGAAGGCAATTATTGACCTTGCAAGTGAGCGCAATGCATTTAAGCCTGGAGAAATGGCTGCTGTTGGCATTGTGTACAACAAGCTAGATGTATTTTTAAAAGGCATTGAAGAGCAACAGAAAGCTGCCAAAGCAGCAGCTGATGCAAAAGCTGTAGCAGAAGCAGAAGCTACTGAATTGGACGCATCGAATGGCTAATTTAAAACACGTGGGGCGACTAAAGACAAACAAGAGACGAGTAATTGTTGCGTATAGAACATTGCCAACTGACCCATACAATGCATTGGTTATTTTTACTGATGCATTGCCCGCTGATGAACACGATTCCCTCATCAAGTTAGTTGAGTCCCCTGCTGGCCAGGAAGCATATGAGCTTGCAGAAGCCATGTCCAGGACACGCTTACCAGATGGTAGAGTTATGCTGGTTGGATTCCATCAAACTGGTAGACTATTTAAAATTCCAACAAAAGATGTTGAAATGGTTCCCAGTGTCAATGCTACAGTGGGGTTAGACGAACTAAATCAAATTATAGCACAGCAGCGTGGCATTGCCCTTGAAGATCTTTCGTTACAACCCTCTGAACGAGAAGCGCAGAAGGCTGCCGCGGCAGCCGCAGTAACAGCTATAGAAACAGTAGCAGTTGCGCCGTCAGAGCCTCTTAGCGACGCAGAAACTGCTACACAATACAGGGCTAAAGCAGACGCACTGTATAAAGAGGCAAAGCGTTTGCGTGATGAAGCTGAAAAACTTGTTCCTATGAAAAAGACTAGTAAAGCATAAATACTATTAGATAGGAACCAAATCAGTTGAAAAAACAAAAGGTTGATATAGAAAAAACTACCGATACTGAATGGGAAGAAATTTTGGAAGAAATTGATCTAAAGTTTCTTCCCATTGAATATGTTAAAACAATTATAATAACGTTTGAAGATAAAACTATTTGGGAAATAGATCTAGTAACCACTAGAAAAACACAACCTGATCAAAAAATAGAAGAAATATTAGATGATCTATTTAATGAATACGATGGCGATATTTCTAATCTAGACTTTCAACTTGACCTACAAAAGATAAAACGATACTTGACCAAACGTGTTGGATACTTTTTAAAACATAATAAATAGTTTTGATATTCTTTTGTGTACATTGGATAAATATATGTAATAATATATCCAGGAGAATTTTTTTATGTCATTGAGATTAAGACGTGGTACTGACGTTGAAAGACAATCAGTTGTTTTCGCAGAAGGCGAACTTGTATACACTACTGATGGTAAAGAACTTTACATAGGCGATGGAAACACTCTTGGTGGCATTAAGATCACTGGGAATGTTGATTTATCCCCAATTGCACTTACACGAGATTTAGATCTAAATAGTTTTGATATAGTCGGGTCAGGTGATATTGACATAAACGGGGCCGTAACCGCAAATATATTTTACGGAAGCGGTGCTCAGTTAACTGACCTCCCATTATTGAACGTAAACAACGGCGCTGCTTATCAAATTAGTATTGTTGGCGCTGACAGCACCACCATTGTAAATAGTGACACTTCAGAACTATATGGTAGTTTTTTTGGTAATCTTTCGGGTAACTTAACCGGCTCAATTTATGACACCGAAAACGCCGTAATAGTAGATAACGTATTAAAAACATTTAATGGTACTTTTTATGGAACACTATTTGGTGATTTTGAAGGATCTGCACGTGGTTTATTTATAGGTGATGATAGCGCAATCATGGTAGATAGTGCTAATTCTACGTTTTATGGAAATTTTGATGGAGATGGCAGCAACCTTACAAATTTATCATTGCCAGATGGGTCAGATCATAGAATTAATATAATTGGCCTTGACAGCACTATGATGGTTGACGCTTACACGTTAACGCTTACCGGTAAGTTAGTTGGCGATGTCTACAGTAGTATTGATGATACTATTATCATCAATACAGTTAGTAAAAGCATTAATGCTAGCACAATAAACGCAGAAGGTGAAATATCTGTTGTACCAAGCACAACATTTGTTGGACCAAGTTCTGTTAACATATCCAGTAATGATGATAGATCCATAATAAAATTTGTTAGAGTTTCTGATGTAGATATTACAAATGATCAAGTTTTATATGGAACCATGTTTTTTCAGAGAGAAGATATAACCGGTACTACTACAACTAGCATTATAATGAGTGGCCGGGACGGTATCTTTTTATCAGCAGATTATGCTACTGATTTTTCAGAGTTATCAACAATGACCATAGCAACTAACGGAAACGTTGGTATTGGTACTTACGCCCCTACTGAAAAAGTTACTGTAGATGGAAATGCCAAAGTTTCGGGCTTTGTACAATTTGGAAGTTTTACAACAGAGCAACGTGACGCTATAACTGCGGTAAATGGTATGGTGATATATAATACTACAAACAATAAGTTTGAAGGATATCAAAATAGTAGTTGGATCAACTTAGATAACGGAAATGCTGCTTCATAATTCATATTTTTAGATTACTACAATAATAAATATACAATACAGGAGTATAAATTATGCGCCACAAAATTGGTATTGATTATAGTAATATAATTTCGGAAAGAAAAAACAAAAGAGATCTTCCATTTATTGTTAAACTTAAAAAAACTATAGACATAGTTAAGGCAACATCACAGCTTGAAGAGATTTTATCTAAACAGTCAACAACCGAAAACTTTAACTTGGATAAAGCTAGCAGTGAACACAACTATGATCTTGCAAACACCAAAGGAGTTAACTTTGTATCCAATTATAAAGAAATTTATAAGACATATGCAAAAATTGGCTTCCAAAGTTTAACTGACGACGCCCTTAACTTAGCAAGCACAATCACCAAACCGGTAGAAGAGTTTACTCCTTACGAACGTGCCAAAGGCATGAAACACACCGATAGTAAGTTTTATCATCCATATTACGACGAAAGAAATTACACAAATCCAACTGAATTTTGCTCCGGCTATATCGGTGACTTCTTAAATAGTTTCAAAGATGAATCATGTAGATCAGCAATAGTAACACTACAGCCAGGGAAGTTTCTTTCACCACACTTTGACATCGGACCCGAGTATGTTTTAAGGTTACAAATACCAATAATTACAAATAAAAAGGCAGTCATTGGTTTTAGAAAGGATGCGTCTACTTGGTACGAATATCACATACCTGCAGACGGATCAGTGTATTGTGTTAATAGTGGATGGGAACACTACGCAGTAAATAACGGTGACGAAAATAGGTATCAACTAAGAGTATGCCTCAACGGTCAAGAAGAGCTTGACAACTACGAAGAAGTATTACCCACTAGCATCTTTAGTCACGAAACGTTTTGTAAAAGACCAGAGAGCGGAAATTATTTCGGCGATAATGACAACAATGTAATGGCATCTGCGTTAACCGAACTAGGGATGGATGCTGAAACATATTCAAAATATGCTGCTGCAAAAGTATAATTTTATGATGTTAACTAACGAGTATAAAATAAAATCCATACTAATATTTAATCATATTGCTGTCATAGTTGGGCTAATTTTTGCCAGCCCCGCGTGGCTACTGTTATCATTAGTAGGTTGGATTTTAATAAATCGAGTCGGCGGCGAAATAGGATTACATAGGTATTTTTCACATAGTAGTTTTAAAACTACTAAATGGAAGGAAATTATGTTGTTTATACTAGCTACATTTAATTGCGTTGGTTCCCCCATGATGTGGGTTGGAATTCATCGCAAACATCATGCAACTAGTGATACCGACCACGACCCACACGGAAGTCAATCGATATTAAGAGTATGGTCAACATTTTGGAAACCATTTGTGATAGAACCAAAATATTTAATTGATATGATGAGAAGTCCTATACATAAATTTTTCCATAAACATTACTTTTCGTTGCTAATTGTCACATATGTTTTATTGGGTTTGATTGCATGGCAAATCCCAGTATTTTTAATAAGTATGAGTAGTTTGATAACAATACATAGTGCAGGATTAGTTAATGCACTGTGCCATAGGTATGGATATAGAAATTTTAAAACTAAAGATAACAGTACAAATAATACTTTTATAAACATAATAACTCTTGGTAGCGGATTACACAATAACCACCACGCGGCTCCTATGAATTATTCCAATAAAGTGAAAAAATACGAATTTGATTTTCCAGCATGGATTATCGAAAACTTTTTAATACAGGATAAAAAATTATGTTAATACACAGATCATCATTACCCGCAGACATGGGAGACCTTTCGGATTGTATTGCACCAGTGGACAAGATGCCAACGTCATCTGAAGGGAAACAGATAATAGAAAAGTATGAAAGAGCCAATCCGATAACGTTAAAAATAAGATATAGGCCTCATATGAAATTAGATTTGCCGCCGTTTGATCTTGAAAGTGCGCTAACAGAAATAAAAGCATATTATGATAGCGACGACTTTATGCGACTTGACTTAAAGGGAATTCCGCCAGCAGAAGGTGGACAATATTTTTGGTATGACGGATTACATGGAACATGGGGTAGTAGGGCATTAATAAATTATATCCCAGATTCGAAGGGCACTTGGGGTAAAGAAGATCGAGAAATAGCAATTCGTGATTATCCAGAATTGCAATCAAGAGCCGCTGCGTTGACGACTAGAAGACCATTTTTACAAGATATGAATTTTTATAAAACAGAAGTTTGGGATGCATTACCGTATATAACAAATTATATAATGGAAAATATTTGTGAAGACTTCGCAAATATGCGTCGAACACATTTGTATAGACTCAAACCCGGTGGAAGATTAAGCTTCCACAATCATCGTTTACTTCCTTGGGAAGATTGTTCTGCGCCGCATGACGAAGGTATTGTACACATACCATTAATTACGCACCCTTCATCGTTAATGTACGAGCAAATTGGTGAGAGTGACTGGATTGATGCACAGCATTATGGTGCTGGGGAACCTTGGTTATTGAACACATACCTAAATCATGCCGTTGATAATACAACATGTCCAGTTAACAGATTACATTTAACTATCATGGTTGATTTTTCAGATAAAAAATTTACTAATTTAATTGAGAGAAGTTTATGATTAATTTTGTAGTATCAGAAACCATTTACGGAAATTTTATTTTAAATAGACATGATATTCATCAATATTTTTCTATAAGAAATACTGGTATCCCACATATAAACGATGAAATAACAAAAATATTAGATATAGTAGATACACTCCCTGAAAACGGTATATTTATTGATGGCGGTTCGAATATTGGATTAATATCAATACCAGTATCAAAGAAATTTAAAGGACAAATTATTAGCTTTGAACCGCAGCAACAAATTTATTATTGTCTCTGCGGAAATGTTGTATTAAACAACTTAGACAATATAACTACTTACAATAAAGCATTGGGCGACGCCGAAACTACGATGTGGCTTCCTGAAATAAATTATAGTGCTGCACGAGATTTTGGTGATGTGGTGCTTAAAGACTCAGGAAAAATTTCAGTAGACGTAACAACCATTGATAGTTTAAATCTTTCACGATTAGATTTTTTAAAATTAGATGTTGAAACTATGGAAGTTGCAGCATTGCGAGGTGGTATTGAAACTATTAAAAAATATAGACCGTGGTGCTGGGTGGAACATATTAGGGTAGACCTAACCGAATTAAAAGAGTTCTTTGACAATCTCGGTTATTCGTTATACTATGCTGATGAAGCTAATGTTGTTGCTTCCCCAAATGGCGATACGTTTTCATGGATGACCAAAAAAGTTTAAATAAATTTTATATAGTACGCTGGTATGATAGTAAGTATTATACCAGCGTAAATACAGTTGAGTATGTCTTTGACATCTTTTCAAAACCAAGACCAGAATTTTATAAATTTTTAGTATATGAACTAATCGAAACTTCTCTTACATTTAGAGAAATTACATTAAAATTACCTTTTGACAACTCGTTAACTAGGGTATCAGTTAACAGACTACACAGCTTAGAGAAAGCTAAGTTTAGATATCATCTTAAAAAGTTAAGAGAGTATTTAGATAATCCAACCTCTTAATGGGGTGTATTCAAAAGTTTTATCAAGAACAGTCTTTACTTCATCGGATATTTTATTTTCTGTTCTCCATGGAAAAAACCAATCATTATTTGGAGAAGAATACAATAGATATTGTGGAGTGTACATTTCATCTACTATAGCATTATATACGTACCACTTGTTGTTTAAAATAGTTTTTCCAAATTTGTTTATATTGGAATTATTTTTAATTCTTCGAGAATGCCTCTTACATGCCCATAGGAATGCTTTTGGATTATCAATATTAAATGTACAATAAACATTTTTTATATTTTTTTCATATAACCAGTCAAATAACATAGGATCCCAGTGCTGGTCTATAAATTTGGAAGTTATATAGGAATAGTCATTCCGTACGTGCAGTCTATGAGGATATTTACAGCTTGATATCCCATTTTCTATAACAACTACTGCACTAGATACGGCAACTATCTCTTCATTGTCTATTAACATACCCAAAATACCGGTCTCGCCATTATACAAATGTGTTTTAAATGCTTTATGGGAGTTGTTATTTAATGGAGTATTGGGGTTATCGAAGTATTTCTCCAATAACCCCAGGTAGTCATTTGTATATTGTACAAACTTCATGCCTTTTTTGTGTTAATCAATTCTATTAAATCAGTAATTGTAGTAACATTCTCAGCATCAGCGTCCAATAGTTCAAGGTTGTAGGTCTCTTCAATTGTTATGATGAGTTCTACAGCATCCAAGCTATCAAACTTTAAATCATTATAAATGTGGGTATCTTCATTAATTGCAGATTCAGGAATTTTAAATTGCTTTGCAATTAAAGTACGTAGTTCGTTAAAAATCATTTATGTGTCTTTCCTAATTAATGATACAAGTTTTGCAGTTATGTCAAATTCGTTTTTATTATGAGCGAAATTTATATTTTTCGGGGATTGGTGATGGTTATTATGGTAACCCTCTCCAGCCACTAGTATAGCAAGTACTTGCGAATTTCTACTATCGTCATCAGTGTCGTAATTTCGGTAACCCAACCAAGGCATGTGTGTAAAGACATTAATGGCTGCTTCGGCATGCCACAAGATTGCAGCTGGTAACAAATGTAAGTATACTACAAATAACGGATTAATCAAGAAAAGTATTATGTCATACGCTATATTAATCTTAAAATAATGTTTGTGAAAAAACATCACAGTCTTATCGCGCAGCAAATCTTTTGCAAATCGCAATTTTGGTTGATAAGTTATTACTCCAAAGTATGTTTTAAAAACACCCATAACTGCTGGGCTGTGTGGATCATTTTCTTTATCACTATATGCATGATGCTCACGATGCATAGCTGCCCAAACTAACGCACTTGCATTTAATCCCAATGTACCAATAAATAACGAAATTACTTTAAACCAGTTTGGAGCATCATATCCCCTATGACTCAACAGTCGGTGATACCCTGCACTTATTCCAACTGATATCATTAAAAAATATACTACAATACTACATAAAAGTAATAGTAGGTTAAAATTGAACAATATAACAACTATTGACAAATGAGCTAAAATTTGGTAGGCTAGTAATTTATACATAACATAATCCTTGTAATTAAATTTTTATTTTTGTCGAATCATATACACCATCAACTCTAACAGTATAAGAAAAATATGGTAATGGATCCACACCATGGTAATCACGAGTATTATATGCATAAAACAAATGATCATCGGGAAGATAATGTTTTGTATTTGATATCGAATCAAACACATAAACTGGTCTATGGCCACCAGGGTTGAAATTTATATGATGGTCAAAGTCACCATTTGGTTCAGCGTCCCTATGACAAGGAACCTTGGCTTCCGGCCATGAACCATAAATAACCACCCTGCCTATTTCCGAAAATGGCATTTTTTCTATACAAGACTTGGTGTATGAAAATTTTTCTGAAATGGAATCCCATTTTGTTACATCTTTGTTTTTTGTCTTAAACAAGTTTGGTTTTAGGTCAAGAATAAAAAACCATGGCAACAACACCTTATGTTTAAAGAACAGATACTTTCGTTTTTGCATAGGTGTCATGGTTTTTAATACTTCCCGATTACCAGTATAATTATACATTACCTCGTTTTCGAACAACTCTTTTGAACTATTGTTTGTCATGTTGGGTGGCATAACTCCAGATACCGTTGGATACTTAGTTAAGTCAATAGAACTTAATGCGAGACATATCTCATCGTCAAGCTTTTGCATATCAAAATTACAATATTTTGTAACATTTAAAAAATACTGATTATTTACGCCAACTAGCGGTACATCAACGTGTTCAAATTTGAACACGTTTCCAAAGTCGGGATCTGTCTTTGTATCGCGTACTATCATAATACAACTGCTACTAGATGTATTCTATCTTCTTTACTTGCATTCACTGCTGTATGTAACGGAAACGTATTTGTTTGCCACCAACTGTTTAATTCAAGATGCATTAATTCGTTTTCTATTACCATAAAGCACCCTTCTTGTGTTTTAATAGGATAATGTATACGAATATTAGAATCAACATGCCAACTCAGACAAGTTTTGGGTTTTGATTTCATTAATCGTATTCTACCTATTTTGTATTTTGAAGTTAACTCATTAAAGACTAGTTCAAATGAAGTATTTTTAAATTGAGAACATAAATTTGTAAATTGTTCTT
>Ga0070744_10000531_pt1 | contig 11076 bp, 9 predicted proteins | sample ColrivemetaGS535_FD_74188 | JGI IMG/M metagenome (GOLD analysis project Ga0070744, IMG submission 74188) | Estuarine microbial communities from the Columbia River estuary, USA - metaG S.535 | ecosystem: Environmental > Aquatic > Marine > Intertidal zone > Estuary | place: USA: Columbia River...
TGATGAGAATTTTTGTAAAACAATTTTATTAAATTTATTTAAATCTCTAAATTTGTGACATACTATTGTAACCTCAAAAGTGATATCCACAGCAACTGGTTGTGGCATTTTATAGATATCTGCACCGATTTGTGTACCGTTCCAAGTTGGGACAGACGCATAATGGAATGTTCTTCTATCAGGAATTGTTCTTTGTGTTACAGGATTTGTACCGGGTTGAACATCAGGTTTTCTAATAATTGCAATAAATGGAACTTTAACGTTACCATCATCGTCAGAGAACTCCCAATTGTTTGCAAATTCACCCCATCTCTGTATTGTTAATATTTTTGGTATAATTGGTATTTGGGCACCGTCGGATACTACCACGAAATTCGTCTTTATGAAATCTAACATCCCACCATCTAAATCGTCATGAAGTATAGAATCAGGTAGATAGGCATCAGACTTGGTAATCCTATCCAATAATTCCTGTCTTCTTTCCAAAACTCGTTCACCTTGATACGATTCTTTCGCACCACCATAAACATCAATATTGTTCTTTCTTTTAGGTATTCCCATGTTATATTCCTCTAAATTCGTTTTGTTGTGTTGGTACGCAAACTATAGTTCTATAGTGTGGTTTGAATCCAAACATCTTGTGTTTATTATCCGAAGTAACTTTACCATCATTTGAAACAGTGTAGAATCTTAACTTCTCTTCTGAATCGGGATAACCAATATAATCACCATATCTAATATCCACATTTAACTCTTCTAAATGTGTGATATAAACCGATAACGTTAAATTACCTGGCTCATTATATCTAACCATACCAGCTTTATATGTAACATTCTTTGGTTCCTCTACCTTAACCAATGCGTTAATTTCAACAGGTGGAAAATACTTTATTTCATCGGCACCCGCTTCAGCATAAACCGCATCATTATCAGTTTTACTTCTATCAACACGATAAAGGACTAATTTCATGTTTAAATCTCCATGAAGATACTCTCTACCCATTTGAATATTGATATCAAAGTCGTCTTGGGAGAAGAATTTAGACAATCTGGTAATTGGTAATTTATTGTTCATATCTTAATAAATAGTTTAATCTTACGTTCTAATTATTTATATTTTAATATGGAAACAAAGATTCCCGAAATTGAGGCTAGAAATATACTTTCAACATATGAAGGTTCTAATAATCAATTATTAGATTGGAAAAGGAAATTTATAGATGTTAAGAATTTTAAATTAACAAGACCTCAATGTGAGTATGTACAGAAGTACCATGAGGTAACACCAAAAATTGCCAGAAAACACATTAACATTGTGAGTACTTTTGGTGAAAAGATAATGGAGGAAAGATTATTAACAACTCCACCTACTAAGATATGGTGTGAAAAGTTATTATGTGAATCGGATAAAGCATTTCATATATGGGGCAAAGTTTTAGAAGTTGACCAATTAAGTGCAATGTGGTTACCAAAGGCTGCAGTTGTCCAAGAAGAAAAAAAACTTGACCGTATTATTGATTACTCAAAATATAGTACTCGTCCACCAATGGACCATCAAAAAATTGCGGTGGAAAAATTATTGGCTAATGATAAATTTATTTTAGCAGATGATATGGGTTTAGGTAAAACAACATCTGCGGTTATCGCTTCGTTAGAAAGTAAAGCAAGAAAGATACTTATAGTATGTCCCGCTTCTTTAAAAATAAATTGGGAGAGGGAAATAAGAAACTATTCAGATAGAAAAGTTTTAATTGTCGAAGGACGTAAATGGGGTTCTACTTTTGATTTCTACATTATTAACTATGATATTATTAAGAACTACCACACTACAGACAAGAGTGAGGATAGCGACGATTATAAACTTCTGGTTAATGCCAATTTTGACTTGGCAATCGTAGATGAGGCTCACTACATTTCAAACGCCACCGCAAACAGAACTCGTTTATTAAATGATGTACTTGAAACAATACCAAAAGTTTGGTTATTAACAGGTACCCCTATGACATCAAGACCAATCAACTACTTTAACTTATTAAAGATTGTTGAGTCACCCCTAACATTAAATTGGCAATCATATGTTCGTAGATATTGTAAAGGTTATCAATTCAATGTTGGTAATCGTAAAGTATGGAATACAAGCGGTGCAAGTAATTTAGATGAACTTCGTGAACGAACAAAAAATCTTGTTTTACGAAGAATGAAAACCGATATTCTTGATTTACCTGAAAAAATAGTAACTCCTGTGTTTGTGGAATTAAGTAGTAAAATGTATGATGAGGAGTTAGAAGAATTTACACGTATTAGTAATGATAAGAAAAATGATGAGACAATAACTGTAACGTTAAATCGTTTAATGAAAATCCGTCAACTTATCGCGTATGAAAAGATTCCATATACTTGTGAATTAATTGATAAATGTTTGGAACAAGGGAAGAAGGTAATTGTATTAACCAACTTTACCATGAGTCTTGATATATTACACGAAAAATATAAAAAGAATTCAGTAACTCTTGATGGACGTATGAATAAAGACAAACGTCAAGAAAATGTTGATAGATTTCAAAATGATGATAAAATAAAAGTATTCATCGGTAACATTAAAGCGGCTGGAGTTGGTATTACATTAACCGCCGCGGAAGTTGTTATTATGAATGACTTATCATTTGTTCCCGCGGATCATTCACAAGGTGAAGATAGAGCTTACAGATATGGACAAAAAAATAGTGTTCTCGTATACTATCCTGTATTTGAGAACACCGTTGAGAAAATCATTTACAATATATTACAAAAGAAAAAGGGTGTCATTGACCAAGTAATGGGTGACGGGGAATATTCAGAATCCTTTAGTAAAGACTTACTTAAACAACTCTTTTAATTCCTCAATTTTCTTATTCAATAAAGAGTCCAACTCCTTATCTTCATAATCCGATATGTTAACAACTATTGTTTTTTCAGATTCATTAAAATCTACGTAGTTACCACCGTCCTCTTTTTGATATGTAAAAACAATATTATTTATTCCACAAAGGATTAATAGTTCATTTAGTTTATTCGTTGTAGTCATAATACCAAAAATAAACTATTTATTAGAATATACCAAATTATGGCTACAATTATTTCACAAACAGAAAAGGATAAATTATATACACAGGTTTTTCACCTATTAGGGATGCCAGTTCGTGGTATTGAACTTACGGAAGAACAAATGGACACCTTTTTAGAGTTTTCCCTGTCTGAATACGAACAATACGTTAGTGATTGGTTAATTGAATCTCAATGGTCGGCATTGGCTGGGTTAGATGTTGATACACAATCCCTTTCAAGAGCATTTACAACAAGAAGTTTAGATTATGAGACACAATACACCTATTCATATTCTAAAATAGTTGGTTTACAGGCTGGTGGTGACAATGAAATGAAAAAAGATTTTTTTACACTTACAGGTGGTACACAAACATATGAAATACCAGCAGGTCGTGAAATAAATGAACTATTATGGTTTACAAGAGCCGAGTTAACGGATTCGATTGTTGACCCATTCTTAGGTGGTTTCGGTGGTCTTGGGGGTGTTGGATTTGGTGGAGTTGGTGGATTTGCTCAAGTTGGTTCATCTGGTTCATATTTTATGTTACCAGCGTTTGACCTTCTTTTGAGAATGCAAGATAGAAGTATAAAAAATAGAATAATTGGTGGAGATTTAACATATAGAATTACTGCAGGTCCCGAAGGTAAAAAAATAGTTCATTTATATAATGTACCCGGAGGTAAGTTTGATTTTGGTAATAACGCTAATAAAAACTACCAAGTATGGTATTGGTATTATGACACCACGGATAGAGACACTTGTTTACAAAAAAACAAGGATGTCATTAAATTACCTTCTGATGTTATGACTGAAGAACTTACATGGGACAAGTTAAACAAACCATCTCAAAACTGGGTAAGAAAATATCTAATCGGATATTCTAAAGAAGGATTAGGACGTATTTGGGGTAAATTCTCAGGTGATTTACAAGTTCCCGATAGTGCGGTTAAATTAGACTATAGTTCTCTACTTACCGAAGGTAAAGATGAGAGAATGAAATTGGTTGAAGAACTCATGGCTAGATTAGAAAGACTCCGCCCTGAAAAAATTCTTGAAAGAAAAGGTTCAGAAGCGGAGAATTTAAATAAAGCACTTAAGTTTAGAGCAATGCCAAGTCCGTTTAACGTAATCTAAACTTCTATTGCGTGATATGCGTAATCATGTCCATTATGTTCAATGATTTCATCTTCATTACTGATTGTACTTTCAGCTTGTAATGTCAATACCTTTCTATTATGTTCAACCCAATTTTGGTCAACCAATTTTAAACTATCTTCGACATACATAAAATAAGGGTCACGACCTACTCTATTCCAAAAAATAACTTCACTGTCTGAAAGTGTCATTACCTCATCAAATTTATCTTGTCCACTTTCTTTTAATGGATAACCATTAACAAGTTCACATTGTAATTTGGTAAAATATTGTCTATCCTTCGGGTCTTCTATAAGGATATCTTCTCTAATGTTTGGATTAAATGCAACTAATAAAGGTTCAACACGTTTATTGAAATTACTTAAATAACGAGGAACATTATAATCACCTTTTAAATCTGGATTATTTGTTATTTCCTTTTCGTCAATCATATAACAATTGACGTTTATAATGGCATAATCTTTTGGCATCTCGTCACCCATTTTTTCAACATACTCAATCATCTCTTTTTTAGTCCATCTAGTTTTTCTTTCAACATCACCAGATGATTTTTTTATACCATTGTTAACATAATAAATCGTATCACCTAAACCCGCAGGATAATCATTTTGAATGATTAGTTCCATATGTGCTTGTCTTGACATTAAAGAACCCGACTTAGTTGTTTTTTGTACGTGTTTTTTATATTCATTGATAGATTGCTTAACACGAGCTTTATTTGCAATTTTTGATAATGGTATTTCTTTATTGTATATTTTCTCAACGTAGTTATAATATAATTCCACGAATGAATGTCCGTCACCATTTAACAAATATTTTAATCCCTCATCTAAGAATTCAACAATGTAAGTTTGTAATTTTTTTGATTTAATTGTGTTACCTGTTAATTTAATTTTCTCTTTACCCTTCTTCATTAATTTAATGATATAGTTCTTACGAGATACATTGATACAAGCCGGTGCGGTGTAGTCAATATCGAGTCCCATTTCACCTCTCATGAATATATCGTTAAACTCAGCAGTATGTGCTTCAATACCAACATATTCTTTACCTTCTTTAACTAATTCATTTAATCCTTTACCGACATACACAGCGTCCTTCGCACTTTCAGGAGTTTCAAAGTTCACACCATCCGTATCCATCACAAGAGGTTTGTAACCTTTTTGCATGTAGAACATAATCATCATACGTAAACACTGACGACCAATACATGTGATTGTTTCACCTGAATCCATTTCACCCCAAGGAAATACGTGAGGTGCGGATAATGAACCAAAGTAGGCATTAATGAAAATCTTAATTGGTAATTGTTTACGGTCGTACATTTCTGCAGCAACAGGATCACTATCTTTTAATTCACTAGCTAGGTGTTTGTACTTAATACGAATGTTACGGAAATATTTTAACATCGATTTCTGAACACCCATTACATCACAAGCGGGAAACACATCATATACTAATTGAATAGATGGATAAAGTGATGAGTAGTCAAATTTCACAATGTTCTTTGCGTAACCAACATTTAATAAACGAGATAGTCCTCCCGTAAATGCTCGTTTCTCATCTTTAGATGGAACCGCTAAATTATTTTCATATGACCATGCTAACATGATAATTTTCCATAACGTTGCAGTACCCATGGTGGCAATTCTTTCATATGTTGTAGGTACAAGTTTTGAAAGTAAGAATGTGGATTGAGAGAATGAATCATCTACAACCATTGTCTCATACAAGTCATCGTCAAGATATTGTTCTACAATTTTTCTACCTGGCCATATTTCAAATTTACCTGGATATTTTTTTAATAAATCCTCAGTACCCGGTTCACCTATTTGTTTATATCCACCCGTTTTTGGATTCACATAATAACTTTCATTATCAAGATATATCTTTGAAATTTTACTACCCTCAACATACACACGATTAGGTTTTTCTTTCTCCAAATATGTTGTAATATATTTCAAACCCCAAGACTTAATCTCTGAGTTAATTGCTTGTGCTCTACGAACAGAATGAGCAATATCAATAATATTAAATCCCCAAATGATATGTTGTTTATATGGTTCAACTTCATTTGCCAATTTTAACATTCCCTCTTTCTCTTTCATTCCTTGGGCTGTAAAAATTTGAGTCATTCCATCAACATCAACACCAAGGATTTCGGCTCTCTTTAATATAAACGGCCAATCAAAAAATGCGGAGTTATACCCTGCAATAATTGTTGGCTTTAAATCTCTTATATACTGGAAAAATCTTTCAATACATTTTTTTTCTCCATCTTCTCCAAATGCGGGAATTGTTACATTTAAACCACGATTATCTTTAACCCCAATTAATATAATAACACAAGTTTCAGGGTCAAGACCTGTGGTCTCAATATCGAATACAAATCTATTAACACCACCATAGTCATCAATACCTTTAAATAATCTTTTTTTTGTTTGAATAAGGTATTGTTCAACGGGTGATAGAACGGTAAAATGTTGTCTGTATTTTTCATCCCACGGGTTGATACCACCCATTCTAAAAAATGAAATTAAATCGGTGTAAGATTTAAGACTTTTTACCAAATATTTCATACCTGATTCAAGTCGTTCATCACCATGAGTATCTAATTTTTCAATTAAAATACCAAATTCACCCATACGTTTTTTTTGTATGGATTTTGAATTATTGTAAAAACCTAAACCTGATAAATCACCAACCCACATAAATGGAGTAAATGAATCTGATTTTACAATCTTTCCCTTTTCTGGGTCCTGAATAATTTTGTAAATTGTGTTGGTGGGGTAGTCGTATTCAACACCGACGATGTACATTTCATCGTCGCCACCGTTAAGGAAGCCTTCTATAACTTCCTGAGAGATAACCTCTTTCATCTTATATTTTTTTTAAATGTGACGTATTAGCTTACTGAAAATCAGTAGTTTGCCTTGTTTACAGGTATAAATATAAGAATAATTTGCGGTACTAAAAAATATTGATGAATAATTTTTCCTTAACGGGTAAAATTAACTTTGTTGTTGGATTTTGATTGGTATCTAAAAATTGAACCGTTATTTTACCTTCGAATTTACCAATTTCAGATGTATGGGTCTCGGTAAATCTATGTGTGATATAATATTCATCAGTTGTTTGATTATACAATTTTGTTCTATTTGTTAAGAAACATTCACTATTCAATACCACAGGTTCCCCTGTTTTAACGTCCGACATTTCAAATGTGATTGTACAACCAGTTTCTAACAAATCATTAAATGATGATTTATCGTTTTTACCATCATCAATCATTCTCATCTTTAATATTGGGTCGCTAGCACCCTGTCTGATAAAAAATTCCATATTTTATAATATTACGTTAATCTAATTAATACAAAACTACCACTTCTATAAAGTCCTTGTAATGGTACCCCACCAGCTGCAGCTTCAGTATCATTAACAAAACTTGACGTTACACTTGTTAAAATGGTAAACCCGTTGTTATTAATATTATGGTTAGATTTAATACTTCCGCTAAATTCGTAAGTGAAACCTGAACTTACAGAACCAGTATTAAAAGAAATTTGACGAGACCCACTAATTGTTATCTGTGGATTTTCCCATAAATTTTGTGAAAACAATTTAAGATTAGATGGATGATTTATACCACCAACAGTACCAACGTATAAATCTTTACCAACGTTTATTAGATACGCATCATTTGCCAATCCAACGAAACCTCCTGTATATGTTGAAGAGTTAATACCCAAATCAACATAATGAACGTTTTCTGTTCCATTATCTGCAGTTGCAACAATATCGGAACTGGCATTATTTCCTGAGTTTGTATTCTTTAAATTTATTTGGGTATATGCCACATGATTACCCTCAAAGTGTGCAATATTAAAACTACCACTATTCTGTACATGTAAAATTTCAGGATTATCTACATGATATGTTCCACTACCTACGGTTAAATTAGGCATAGACCCCGTTAATGTTAAACTACCACTAATGAATTGACTACCTGTGAATCTATGTGACCCACTGTCAACTAAAATTTGTCTAAGTGTTGATAATGTTGATTTATATGTTGTACCACCATACGCAACGGCGGTTACTCCCGTCATGCTCGGAGCAATTGAACTAGATAATTCTGTAATTTTTTTTCCTGCCATTTAAATAAATAGTTTAAAATAGTATGATATCGTTATTATTTTCGTTTATTATATCGTAACCATCTTCTGTAGTTAAAGTATTTGAAAATGATCCGTATAATGTATCTAAGCAATCTTCATTACATTCGATAATATTAAAATTTGATTTTATTTCAGTTAAATAATGATGTTTAACTTGGGGGAAATTCAATGGTTCTTCAAAATACTTTATTGATTTTATATTAAAACAACAGGTTCCGTCAGACTCATTGTCCACCCCTCCCCAAGATTGTATAAATGGTTGTATACCCCTGTTTGATGCAATCACCTCCTCAAAGTTTTCCTTCTTATATATTAAATTACCATTTAAATATATTTTTAAAACACCTAATCTTTTTTGTTTTTCTGAATTCCATTTTTTATTTAACTCCTCAACATATTCATAATTTGGAGTAGATCCAGTTAAAACTTCCAATGAGTTAGTTATCAAATAACCTGTTGTTATTTGGGTTGATGTAACAGCTGTAACCTCAACATTATCATATTCAATTGGGTGTGGTCCAATAATTAAATCATTCCAACCACCTTCATTTTCAATATCACAATCTTGGTAATGTTTGTATCTATCAAAAACAATTGTAATATTAAAATTGTCAGTTAATCCGGTTGTACATAATGTTGGGGTGACACCAACTTCAGTGTAATAATTTTCAGAGTATCCGCTTGATGGGTTACAGTTACCACTATAACGAACTGCGTTGTATTCAATTTTACCATCGTTAGTAAATTTAAACAACAAACTATTATCGGCAGTCTCGGTTATACTCGTACTACCTCTTACTCCGTAATAGTAAAATATATTACCTTCCGACCAAGGTAAACTTTCTCTATTAAAAACAAAATTTAAGGTCCATCCCTTTTCCGTTCTTTTTTTAATGATTGGTGACGTACAATTGGTTGCCGGTTGATAAAATTGATAAGCCCAAGGTTTATTGGATAGTTTTGGGGTTATTGGACAACAAGCACTTGAACCCGCCGCGGATAATTTAGATGTACATTTTAAGTATTCATCATCAAACTTGTTAACGATTTCATTACTTGAATTACCCATATTTGGATTAAAAGATAGTGGATTATTATAACCTGTTATTCTCATATAATGTACCTCACCCGTAATACCCATAAATCTATAAACATCATTGTTTAAAATTACCCTTTTATGGTAATTTGATATGAAGTTAGTAAATCCACTATATGATATTGTGGTGGTTAATGCTGAATAAGGGTAATATGGGTCGTTTATCCTATTATCATACTCCGTTAATGTGATTGTTGTCCTATCACAATCGAAATCGGTTAAATTGGTATTAATCACCAACGTAGAATAAACTATTGGATTGTTTATATCTATCACCTCGGTGTCATAATCACCTTGAGTTTTACCCAACTCAAAATCATATAATTCGGAAGAATCCAACCTTAAATCTAATTTTGACCCATAAAAATTTAAAATATTCTGTCTATTCATGTTTCTATAAATATCTTTCATAAGATTTGATATTTATAATAAAACCGATTTAGATGAATAATTTTATAAAACAGGTAATTGAGGAGAAATTTGCGTCAAAAGCACAACAAAGGTTCTTTTATGCGAAGGCCAATGAAAAGGGTAAACCTAAGAAAGAAAAGAAGAAATGGGGTAAATGGGCAAAAGAATTCTCAGATAAAACAAACTATGACGAAATACCTGATAAGGTAGAGAAAGAGGTTGATGAGATTGTGGATAAACACGGAAACATTGCTACAGGTAAAAAACCCACTGATTTCAACACAAAAGGTGTTACTCAAAAGAAAACGAGTGATGAAGTAGCAAAAACCGCATTTGGAGCTATGGGTAGACAGGCTAAAGTTGGTGGTACAACAATGAGATATTGGGCGGAATCAGATATGAGTAAAGCTTTAGGTTTTGACGATACAATGGCAAAGGATGCTGACTATGATGACGCCGAGGACCATTTTAAGGGTGAATTAGGTTTAGATGAACCTGAGGCCGAAGATAGGTTAGCACAAATGGGATATGACAAAAAATTACCAGCGGATAAAGTTAGGTTGGTGGAAAATCCTAAAAAATTCATGGAAGAGTATATTGAAAGTGTTTTAGCAAAGAAAGCGAAAGACAATGAAATTGTTTCAAAAGATGAACAAACAGAAGAAAAAGAAATCAATCCAATTGTTTTAAAACAATTAAAATCATTGAAAAATACAATGAATAGTCATAAATTATCAATTAATGATATTATGAAACATTTAAAAGATAATGAATAAAGATTTAAAAAATAGGGTATTCAATATACCCCAAAACATATTAGACAAAATTAATCATACTATTAAAAGTTTAGGTGGACAACATGTACACGGGGTACAAAGAGCTAAAAAACTTTTAACTGATAAAACTGTAAAATATGGACAACTTAAAAGAATTATTCATGATTTCCAAAAAATGGATAAATCGGTAGATAGAGTTAAATATGATTTATCAGGAGGGGACTTAATGGATAAATGGTCTAAACAACATTTACAAGGAGAAAGAGATTTAGTTAGTAATGTTAAAGATGCCAGAAAAAGAGCTGACGAAATTGGTAGTATAAACGGACAAAGAAAAAATAGTCATCTTAAAACTCACACTAAAGATGAGACTTT
>Ga0070744_10000539_pt1 | contig 10954 bp, 21 predicted proteins | sample ColrivemetaGS535_FD_74188 | JGI IMG/M metagenome (GOLD analysis project Ga0070744, IMG submission 74188) | Estuarine microbial communities from the Columbia River estuary, USA - metaG S.535 | ecosystem: Environmental > Aquatic > Marine > Intertidal zone > Estuary | place: USA: Columbia River...
GTGTAGTTCATTTATTATGTCATTAGATCTAGCAAGTCTTTTACTGAAACAACTGGCACTACCGGATCATCTGTTTCGTTCCCAGTCTGTTCTTCATAATACAATTGTAATTCTACTATGTCAAGGCTGTCTAATCCAATACTAGCAAGCACAATATCTTCAGTTAATTGTATAGATAGTTTGTGCATATTTGTAATTGCACTAGTTAAAAAATCTAATTTTTCTTGTCTATTCATTATGGTCTCTTTTATATTCTGCAACATACTGTTTAGTATGGTATATTATTTTGCTGCCGATTGGTTTAAAGTTTTTGTATATATTTGGCCATAATGCTGTACTTTTGCTTTCCTTGTATCTACTAAACCATTTTGACATTGTTTTATTATGAAGATTCCATGTTCCCCATAAATGCTCATATTCTTTAACTTCTTCTAATATTTTTGGTAAAATATAATTTGCTATATGATATTGTGTTCTATATGTTGTACTCACGTACATTCTTGTTAATAATAATGCAATAGTTGGGTCCATTTCATATTGATTCCACCCAGCACTAGCTACATACTTTTCACTATCATCCACAATAACAAAGTAATTTCCTAATCCGTTTTTATATCTTCCTTGATCTAATATATAAAATAAATTTCCAGGTGTATTAGAATGAGAAGGGTGGTAATTTTTAATTATGCGATTGTCAGTAATTTCGCTAAGTCCATTTTTTAAAATGTTTACAACTTTTTCATTAGATAAATCATTTATAGTGTATATATGCATGTTACTAGTTAATTTTAGTATATTTATAGGTAGGCCGTCGTGTTTAATTGCAAATTGAATATTTCCATTGACGCACTATGTTAATATAAATATACATGCAATAATTACTGGTATATCTTGGATAGCTCCAAGATAAAAAATATTCCAACGTAAACAATTAAAGGACTTAACTATGCATACAGTTATAACGCAATACGACAGACCGTCTGTAGATATACTATATTTTATTGATTCCGATCCTATATTTAAAGATGAATTTGGAGCATTTATAGATCACTGCTTTATGTATGTATGGCCAGATACAACTATGTCTAATATAGATGAAAGCGAACTTAGACGGATAACAACTGTTACATACGCAGATCAAGACACATTAATACAGTTTTTAAGTTGGCTAGAGTGGGCATTTCCTACATTTTTTGCAGATCGAGATGCATACTGTGCAGCTAATAATATTACAATAACTCGAACAGAGCAATCTAGTTAGTCATTGTATAATTTAAAGGATACAGGAAATAGCGTGATGATAAAAATTTTAAGAGATATTGATATCTCTTCTTTGTTAACATATTATGCAAAAATAGAAAAGTTAATTCAATGGACAAACTACGGACACAAAGGAAAACAAGCAGGATTACAGTATAAAGAAGAAGAAGATAATTGGACAAGCGCCGTGGGTAAACATATTGATGACGATTTAAAATATAATAATTTGAATCCTTTTTTTAAAGATACTAAATTTGAAAACATTATAAATGAATACAATTTAGTAAGAGCGCGGCTAATGTGGGTTAATCCATATGCTTGCTATTCAATGCATCAAGACCAAACTCCTAGGTTACACATACCCTTGATTACTAATCCAGATTGTTATTTTGTTTTTAAATATGCTAAACCCGTTAATTTAGCAATAGGTAATATTTATAGAGTAGAAACAAGGGTTCCACATACAGTTATAAACTGTTCTGAGTTTCCTAGATTACACTTTGTTGGTGTATTAGAAAAATAAAAATAAATACTGATATACAATAAAGGATGTCTATGACAGGTAGATATGAGTTTGATTGGTCATCAATGGATCGATATAGTATAGCTGGATTTATTTGGATATTGTCTCCAAAAATAGTAAATCAACGTCTTACCGTTGATCAATTCCATGGCATATTGTATCGTCATTTAAAAAAATATATACCATTACGCATTACCAAAACAACATATAAAAAAGCATATCCTAATACAGTTATGATAGGCGGATGTTATTATAGTGAATGGGATCAATCAAATAAAACATGTATCGAAGTTTCAATGTTATATAACCCAAAAGATGAATATTTAAAAATTAATATCAAAAAATTTAGTAGAATATGTATAGTAATTGCAGATACTATATTACATGAAGTTATACATATGAGACAATTCCGTAGACGAGCATTTAAAGATCTTCCTGACTATCCAAGTACAGCACGTAGAGCAGCTAAACGAGAAGAACAAAGTTATTTGGGTAATAGTGATGAGATAGATGCATATGGTTTTAATATTGCATGTGATTTAATAGATCGATATAAAAATATCAAAAATGTTGTTCGACATTTGAACATTGATCAAAAAAATAAACGAGTAAGATATAACGAATGGTTTATGTATCTTAAAGCATTTGATCACGATCACAATCATCCAATTATTAAAAAAGTAAAAAAGAAAGTTTTACAATATCTTCCAAATGCCGCCATTGGCAAACCATATCGCAATAAAGATTGGATATGCTATTGACACAATCCAATGGTCATGCTATAATAGTTGCATGACATTTACAACTCATCAAAGTCGGATACGTACTATTAAACAAGGCGATTCACGATTTAATATTGTGGATAAATTTGTTACTGCTCCTCGAGCAGGATTTGAGATTAGCCAACGATGTCCAGACAGTTATAAGTCTCTTATTCTAGAATGTATTAACAATGGGTGGATCAAACCCGTTGCTCATGTTCATGAACGTGAATTATTGTTTATGGGACTTAGCCAAGAATGAAAATGCAAATGCCAGGCACCATGGGTGGTGCTAAATTAACCTTTACAAAAAAAGATACAATGGAAAAAATTGGAATTATTGGACACGGTTTTGTAGGCAGTGCCATTGGGAATGCGTTGGATATAATCATAGATGATGTTGTTGTTATGGATCCTGCTAAAGGATATAACGCTACATACCAAGATCTAATGTCTTGTAGTGGTATATTTGTATGTGTGCCAACTCCGCAAGATGATAGTGGAACTTGCGATACCAGCATATTAGATGGAATACTACACAATTTACATTCATGTGGTTATACTGGTGTTATCATCAGTAAATGTACAGCACCTCCGGATTGGTATGAAACATTGAATGTTACATATCCTAATCTAGTACATGCTCCAGAATTTCTTACTGCTGCCAATGCTACTGAAGATTATGCAAATGGTGAGTTTGCCTTTATTGGTGGCAGAGTACGTGCTTATGTGAAAGAAGCAGACCGTATTATACGTTTATCTCAACCTAAATTACACAGCATTCAGCATTGTACAATTGCCGAAGCCGCAATGGCCAAATATGCTATCAATACATTTATGGCCACTAAGGTTGTGTTTATGAATGAACTCGAAGCACTATGTTCAAAGACTGGCGTAGAGTATAATAAGGTTGCTTATATGATTATACATGATAGGAGGATTGGATTAAGCCATATGCAAGTGCCTGGACCAGATGGTCATTATGGATTTGGTGGCATGTGTTTTCCTAAAGACACAAGTGCATTGTTAAAGTATGCAGAACAAAAAGGTGTAGTAATGAATGTGCTAGATGCTGCGGTGAAGAAAAATACTCTGCTTAGGTTGACAGAATCTAAATAATCGTGTATTATAACTTTACTGGAGAATATAATTGACAGACAAAAATAAAAGAGTATTTAAACCTGATCCTGTTTTAAGTGGAATTACAGCAGAAGAAGAATTTGTGCCAGTTGATAGCCACAAGCTATATGCTAAGAAAGATAGTCCTGGGAAGTATTTGAGCGAAGCATTACGCAGCCGTATGCGTCTCGATGGCAAAAGATTTTGGGCTGGAGATAATATCAGTGACTATATTGCAGATTCTGATCGAGAACATTTGATCAACGAAGCAACAGACGCATTTGAAACAGTATTAGACACATTGCTTATTGATCGTGAGAATGATCCAAACAGCAAAGGCACAGCCCGAAGGCTTGCTAAAATGTATTTTAATGAAATAATGGCAGGTAGATATGATCCTGCACCGGATGCAACTGCATTTCCGAATGATAGCGATGATCGTTATGAAGGTATGCTAGTAGTTCGAAGTGAACTTAAGAGTATGTGTAGTCATCATCATCAACCTGTTAGTGGAGTTGCTTATATCGGAATATTGGCCGCACAGAAGTTAATAGGATTAAGTAAGTATACACGCATTGCACAATGGTGTGCTAGACGCGGTACCCTCCAAGAAGAACTTTGTAACGATATTGCTCGTGAAATTATGAAAGCTACAGGTAGTGATAATGTTGCTGTTTATATACAAGCCGAACATGGGTGTTGCACCAATAGAGGCATAATGGCACATAGTAGTCTTACTCAAACTACTGTGCTTAAAGGTTCATTTAAAGATGATACCGGTACTAAAAAAGAGTTTTTTGATAACATTAAATTACAACAAGAATTCGCTCCAAGATAAAACCTAATAACATATAAGGATAAAAATGAAAAAAGGTAAATTAAATATTCCAAGTCGCACAGCACCACCGTCTGCGGCTTCTAATCTGCAACGTTCAATGATGGGACAATTTGCTCCTGCCGCTGCTAGTAATGCACCACGCCCACAAATGCAGCCAGGACAACGTCCTAGCATTATGGTAGCAGTTCCTGCTATGGAAATGGTTAATGCAGAATTTGCACAGCATCTTGCTATGGCATGTGCCAATATGGTTGCTAATGGTATTAAAATCAATTGTGCATTTAATATTGGATCAGTAATTACTATTGCACGTCGTAATCTTGTTGATATCTTTATGAAATCAGACTTTGATTATATTTGGTGGGTTGATAGCGATATGAAATTCCCCATTGATGCTCCTATGCGTCTATTGGCTCGTAATAAAGAAATTGTTGGTGCTAACTATCGTCGTCGTCGTTTCCCTAATCCTAACTTTACGGGCATGACTGGAAATGCTGGAACATTCCAAGAGTTCCAAACTACAGATAATAGTCCAGCAATGGAATTAATCGATGTCCTACCACACGGTATGGTATTGTGCAAACGTGAAGTTTATGAAAAGATTCCACAGCCACATTACTTACAAGAATATATTCCACATTTAAATCTGGAAATTGGTGAAGATATTTTCTTCTGTCAACAGGCACAGAAGGCAGGTTATCAATTATGGTGTGATCAAGATTTGAGCAGAGAAGTTGCACACATTGGTATTTTCCACTTTAACTATAATCTAAGTGTACCTCAGTAACTAAAGAAAGGATTCCTATGTTTGAATCTATTGAAATACGCAAAGTTAAAAACGGTGTTATCGTTACTTTGCGTAGTGATGACAATGAAGATCAAGAATACGTTTATGATACTGATCGCAAGGCTATCAAATTTGTAAAAGATCTTCTTGACGTTAAAAGCAAAGAGCAGGCTCCGGCTTGATAAATTATGACTGTTAAGAAAAAATATAATGTAGGCGATACCGTTTGGATTTACGGTATTACTAGAGATAACATCAAATCCACACAAGGTAAAATACTTAAAGTGTTTACTATTGATTATGATGGATTTAATAATGAACCTCACTATGTTATTGGTGTTCCCACTGAAATAGAAATGTTACTTGAGGTTCGAACATGGCATACTATTAGCCAAACTCGAGACGGACACGTTGGTAGCATTAGGGATGCATTTAGTAATCCTGATGCCGCACACAAAATGTTGTCAAGAACTGGTATGGCAATTATTTCCGTAGATGAAGAATTAAACGAAGAGAGTGATAGATTTGAGGAACATATGGCCGAAGAAGATGATATTGATCCAAATCTAATTCATGCTGCCCTTGAGCAATCACAAAAGGACGGCGAACATGGTCCGTTGGTAACAAAGACTAATAAACCGCGTAAGCCTTACTATAAGAAAAAGAAGGCATGACCGTTGATCCGTGGCAGCATATGCTATATCAAATTGAACCAGCATACGACAAATATAAACGTATTATGGAAGAAGGTCCAAGGTTTAAGGTTGAACTTAGTCTCCTCGGCAATCACAAATGTCAGATACTTATTCGTGAGATAGAAGGTTTTACAGCGTTTGGAGAGTTGGATGAAAAATGTGAGTGGGCCGCTGATCAATTAAAATCATGGCCTAATTGCCATAGAGTTGCTTGGGATAGATGGCAATTTAAGCATCGTAAAGATGCTGCTAAATTTAGAATATTGTTTACATTAAAATGGGCAAGGTAAGGTGGGAACAATCTTATGAAGGTAACCAACTTGTGGTCAAAGAGATTCACAAGGTAGTTGTTCATTGTTTCAGAATGGGCGATGTTGAAGACCCTGATCTATACGCTGCTGAGCCATTATACAAATGGCAAGAAAGTGATCCAGGTAAGTTTGTTATGGAACACGCTATAGATAAGCCCATATGGCATAGACAGTTAGATCAATCAACATACGGATATCAATATGTTATAGAAGCAGAATTAGAAATGAAGAAGTTGAGTGAGTATTATTTAAGATGGGGAAATGAAAATGGCATTACTAGTAGTAGGTGATAAGGTAGAAAAAGTTAGTGGATATAAATGGCCTGGCATTGTTGTATCAGTATTTGATACACTAGCGGGCGAACGTAGAGTTGTTGTAGAATGTACTACTCCAGAAGTAGCAGGTGCTTTACACATTTATAATGAGAACCAATTAAAGGTAGCAGCATAATGAATCCGTTCCGAGATCAAGAAACGTTTATGCGAGCCTGCAATCAAAGTGTCACAGGTGATCAGAAACAATTTGATATGTACATGAATCTAATTGAAGAAGAATTTAACGAACTACAAGAAGCAGAAAATGATACAGAAACATTGGATGCACTTATTGATATTTTAGTCGTTACTATTGGTGCTATCCATAGTATGGGAGCAGACGGTGAAGGTGCTTGGCAAGAAGTTATGGCAACTAACTTTGCCAAAATTGATCAAGAGACAGGCAAGGTTCGTAAGCGTGAAGATGGTAAAGTATTAAAGCCAATTGACTGGAAGTCTCCAGAATTGGAACAATTTCTTAAAGGAGAATAATATGTTTGGTGCAAATTATATAGAAAACGGTTTTATAAATTATCGTTCAGCAGAAGAAATTAATAGTGCAATGGGCCGTGTTTATGGACACATGAGCCTGGCGGTTATTGTATCTATGCTGGTTAGTTATTGGATAGGAACTACACCAGAATTGTTACAATTCTTTTTTACAGGTGTGCTTAAATGGATTGTTATTTTTGCACCGCTGGCAGCAATCTTTGGTATCAGTTATGTGCTAGGCAATAATCCCACCAAAAGCGTAGCACAACTATGCTTACATGGATTTGCGGCACTCATGGGTTTGAGTTTTGCCACAATCTTTGCTGTATTCAATATGGGCAGTATTGTTAGTGCGTTTATGGGTGCGGCTATATTATTTGCGGTAATGAGCGGCTACGGTTATTTTACCAAAAAAGATTTAAGTTCAATGGGTCGAATGATGTTTGTTGGATTGATTGCTATTGTTATCGCCAGCATTGTTAATATCTTTATTGGCTCAACTGTGATGCAGATGGTTATTAGTGCGTTGGCTATTATTATCTTCTTAGGATTAACAGCATACGATACACAACAGATTCGTGAAGCCGTTAGTGTTAATACTAGTCCGGCTGTAGAAGTAACAGGTGCATTATCTTTGTATATGAACTTCATCAACTTGTTTTTGAACTTATTACAATTATTCGGCGAAAGAAAATAAAATGGCAACCAAAAAGAAATCTAAAATAATCGAATCTGCTGATATAGCAGAAATGACCAAAGTTTGGCCTAGGGTTGTACAAGGTAGTCATCTAACTGTTAAATATTTCGAAGATGGCAGAACAGAACTAATTTGGGACGATGCGGCATTGACACAGGAAGTGAATGATGCTATACTAAGTGTTAAACAAAGAAAGAAATGATATGGCACAGCATACTAACTATTGGTCATGCACTCCTTTTGCAGATTGGGTTCGTGGTACTCGCAAACTTGAGATGGGCACCAGCGAAGAATGGAATGACTGGACTGACCGAGCTAAAGGCTATCACCCTGTTCGTTATTGGCTAGCCGAGGAAGGTCTTAGCTATGTCCAAGATTTTGTAACCTGGCCTATAAGGAAAATCTATGATATCAAGTACTACATTAACAACCGTTGGGTTAGTCGCACTCATGGTCTTACCGCTCATGCCCGGAATATTAAACCGGGTGAATGGTGCGACGTGGGGAACCGCTTTTTGCCTTGTCTATTCAATGAGTTGGTTGATTTTGTTGAGATAGAACAAGCCTGGAGTCACATTGCCTGGGGCAATAAAGAAGACCGTGCCAAATATGATCCTCCATTCTGGGCCAGTGGTTGGTTCCGTTGGCGTACATGGCGTTGTCCCCAAGCAGGTCTCGATCATCTTGATTGGGCAATGACACTGACACTTGGCAACGATATGGGTGTAGAAGAAACTGATCCCAATCACGGTAAGCCTACTGGTCAAGCATTACGTGCCAAGGAAATCAAAGAACTTTACACATGGTGGACCACCGTATATCCCGCTCGTCCAGATCCACACGATGCCAGTGGCTGGACTGCTTACTGTGAAATGTTGCGTATCAAACATGGTGATAGATGGATTGGAATTTCTGAAAAAGATGCTGATAGTAGAAAAGCAAGTACCAAGGCTATGAAACTATTAGACAAGATTGAACGAGCCTACGAAGCAGAGGACGAACAAATGATGATCCGCTTGATTAAGGCTCGTGACTCATTATGGACTTAACTCATAAGCATACAGCAGCGTATTCTGAAAGGCACGACTGCATTTATTGCAGAACCTGTAATGAATGGTTAGAGTCTGCTTGTGACGATCCCGAATGTGAATATTGTATTAACAGACCGGAAAAACCAAATGAAAAAAGTAGCCAAGAGCCCGGATAGATATGGTTTCCAAAAAAATGCTTATATTGAACGGGCCATTGAAAATGGTACAGATCTCAACGATCCACATGTTCAAGCCATGATTAAAATACATGCAGATTCCATCGAACAAGATGACGAAAATGTAAAAGATCCTAAATGGCAAAAGAACAACATGGAATTTGATATGCGGAGTTCTGAATGGATGGTTGCCAAAGTACGTGAAAGTCGTGTATATGCTCAACATCTATATGCTGCCATGTGTAATAACGATTTCCAACAACTTGAAGTATTTCCAATTCTCAAAGACCAACGCTGGAGTGCCAGTTGGCGGTATGCTGGGGGTATTGTGGCACACATGCGTGGAGAAGGTGACTATATTGAGTGGTACTGCTCTGGTATTAAAAATCATAACCCATTAGAAGATGGAGAATGGGAACGAATGACCCTTGAGCAACAGACCTACTACAAAGAAGGTCAGGCATTTGTAGGAGAAGGTATGATCACTGATGAGATATTGGCTGACCTAAAGAAGTTAGGTTGGATATTCCGTGAAGGTGAGTACGATCAAATGCGATGAGCAAAGCAATAATTCTATCCGTAGAACAATGGAAAGAAATACGCAGTTCCATTACTAAAACTTATCCAAGAAGTGTGTGGTTAATTCGCGACGATATGAAGAAAACTTTGGGTTTTACTGTCCGATATCATGAAGAATGGTTTGACCGAAATGTAGAAAGTAGAGATATGGGTTATGGAACCAAGTATAGACAAGAAACTATACATTTGGATTTCTACAATGAGCCAAAAAGAACCATGTTTCTGCTGAAATATTCGGACATAATTGGTAAAACCTCTCTTGACACTTAGAGAGATTTCCTGTATAATTACTATATACACTAACAAGCATAGGAGTAATATATGGCAACAGCAACTAAAAAAGTAGCAGTAAAGACAACTCGCGTTACTTCGCAAAGTATTCGCGAAAATGCTAAACGTGATTATAGCCCAAAGTGGGATGGTGCTGAAGCAATGAGTCCTACAGAATTTGCTGCTCATTTCCGTGAAGCAATGAAATACTACCGTTTGGAAAGTTCTGCAAAAGAACTCAAGCCAAAGGTAATTGATTGGATGGGTCGTAATGATTACACCCGTGACCAAATCCAATCATTTAAGAAGACCAAAGATTGGCGTTGTAATTTGACCATGGGTGCTATTGCAAGTTGTTTGATCAAAGGTATGCCAGTAACTAAACAAGGTTGGAACAATAACAACAGTTCTGCAGAATGGCTTAAAGAGCAAATTGCCGAAGCAGTGGAAGCAGGCAAGTGGGATATTGAAGAAGTTGAAGTAATCAAAGCTGCTAAAGCCACTGTACCTGTTATGAACATTCAAGATCGTATCCGTGAGCAGGCAGTAGGAATGAGTGACGAGATTGATGCCGCTATCGACGCATGGATTGTTGATCCAGAAGCATTTGATCCTAAAGCATTTAAGATGGTTAGTCTGTTGCGTGGCAAGGGTGCCAAAGCGGCGCAGGCTCGCTATATCAAAGGTTTCTTTGCTCGTGGTTTGGCAGAACTCAAAGAACTGTCCAGTGGTCATGCTGATGATCAATTAAAGGAAGGTTACAAGCATCTTAGTCGTAAAAATGTCAACAAGTTGATTGAGTTCTACGAAAGCATTGCACAGGCTTGCGAGCAGATTGCCGCAGAAGCCAAAGTGTTGAAGAAGCCCCGTGCTAAAAAGGTCAAGCCCGCAGAGGAATTAGTCAAGCGTCTTAAGTTTAAGATGACTGACGACAAGGCGGGTGTGACTTCAGTGCCGGCAGCAGGATTGATTGGTTCCCAGGCTGCTATCGTTTACAATTCCAAGACTCGAAAGTTTGGTATGTATATTGCTAAAACTTCAGCAGGGCTGAATGTTAAAGGTACCAGCATTATTGACTTTACCGACAAATCAGTACAGAAG
>Ga0070744_10000551_pt1 | contig 10879 bp, 17 predicted proteins | sample ColrivemetaGS535_FD_74188 | JGI IMG/M metagenome (GOLD analysis project Ga0070744, IMG submission 74188) | Estuarine microbial communities from the Columbia River estuary, USA - metaG S.535 | ecosystem: Environmental > Aquatic > Marine > Intertidal zone > Estuary | place: USA: Columbia River...
GATTATACTTATTGGTCTATTATTGCTAGAGAATTATGGAAGCAGTTACCTGAATTAGATTTGAAAGCTATTCCTTTGATTGTTGGAATTCGCTTTACAAGAACAGTAAAACAAGAAGATATAAATTTACAACTTTTTGATTTAGATTTTTTTCCTAAATTTGAGTCAAAAGAGTTGTATGAAGTTCCAGATAGAATTTCTTTTGGAGATCCTGGAAGATTATTTGACGATGTATAATAAAGAAGAGGTATCTTATGAAAATTAATGTTGAATTTGACAATTTGACTGAAGCTCAAGCAGTAGCATTAGAAGAATTTTTTGCAGTATGGATGTTTTTGAAAGATAAGCAGATGAGTATGTGGACAGCTTTCTTTGCTGATACTGCAATTGATTTCAAGCCAGTTGTTAAAATAAATGGTGAAGATCCAAAGCGATTCATGAAAGATATTGGATTGCGTGTTGGTAAAGTAAAATTCGTTACAGACAACGGTGAAGTTGAAGACGATATGTACTTGTTAGATTATGAAAGAGTTGCAAAGGCATTAAATGACGACTGATGTTGAGATTCCTGAAAGAATACCAGTAATTATTGGTAAAAACGTTTTTCAAATGGAATCTGAAAGTCTAATAGCCTCACTTGTTCATCAAACAATTCATAAGAACAATCTTCTATACAATTCAGATGACTTTAGTATGGTTTTCGATGTAACTAAAATTGAAATTACAAATTTTTTACGAAAAAAATTAGAATCAGATTTTGAAGCGTTTGATTTTTTTGATAATTGGATGACAGAATTTGATGAATACCAATTAAAGAAAAATAAAATATTTTGTAAAGATTTATTTATCACATTTCCAGACAAAATTCAATTTTCAATTAAATTGTTGGATGTAATTTCTTTAAGAAATGTCATGTTAGACCAAGACGAAAATGATGTTGATGATGAAGATCCTGTTTTAAATGATCCGCAATTATTGTTAGATTGGATGAATGAGAATTTAACTTGGGAACAATTATCTCCTTACGCAGAATATGTAAAAACTGATAGACAAGAAAATACTAGAAATAAGAATTTTCAAAAAGCAACTAAGAGGATTGTTGAGTGGGAAAGACACTTGTCAATATTTGATTTTATATCAAAAGGTGATATGATATTGACAAGTGAAGAAGATGATGACGAAGATTGATCCATACAACATTACCAAATTTGACAGAACAGAGGAAGAGCTTCAGCTTTTCCTCTTGTTTTGTATTGTAGTAGCTGGAAAAACTGCATATATACAAGCTGAAAAGTTAGAACAGTTCTTATGTTCTGTAAATGAACGGTTGATGATGCCAGGACGTGTATTGCCTTTTCAAACTTTAAAAAGCGCAGAACAGCATGGAATATTGATGGAAGAAATTCAAAAGGCTAAACTTGGTCAATATAGAAAAATTTATGCTGGTTTTAAATTTATTTCAGAATACAAAATTGATTTAAGAAATACAACTACAGAACAATTAGAAGCAATACCTGGAGTTGGAATGAAAAGCAGTAGATTTTTTCTTTTGCATTCTGATAAAGCATTCAAAGATCAGATTGCTATTCTAGACACTCATATTCTAAAATTCATTAAAGAAAACATTGATGAACGTGCGCCAAAATCTACGCCAACCATTCGAGTTACATATAAATATTGGGAAGATAGATTCTTATTTTGGTGTGAGCAGAATAATAAAAATGTTGCTGATTTTGATTTGGAAGTTTGGAAGTCATATGCGAGAACAAAAAAAGATTTATTAACATCTAATAGCTGAGGGACAATAATGACAGCTATTGACAAGCGGAAAGAAGAAAAAGTTTTACGTGATTATGAAAAGTTGATTTTCAAATTAGCAAACAAAAGTTACATTCGCTACAACAGAAAGTATCCTTTAGAAGATGTTTTACAAGAAGCAAAAATAAGTGCAGTAAGAGCATACAGAAATTATGATCCAAGTAGAAATACTAAATTAATTACTCATCTTCATAACTATATCAATTTTTATCTGAGCCATTATTTCAGAGCTGACACTGGATTGATTAAGATTCCTAATAAAGCGCTAAGAGATGAAACAAAACAAAAACCAGAATTAGTTCATAATGATTTTCTTTATGACAATGGTTCTGATAATGAGCATCCTTTTTCAGATAATTCTTCAATCGATAAAATAATTCAATTGAATGAATTATTAGATACATTGTCAGATAAAGAGAAAGAAATTATTAAATTAATTTATATTGAGGGTTTTACTTATGATGAAGTTGCAATTATGTACAATGTAAGTAGGCAAGCAATTAACAATACAGCTAACAAGTCAATCAAAAAACTTCGTGAAAAGAATCTTGCTGAAAACTCATTGTAGGAATTTTATGTTAGAAAATCGTTATTTATACTCTTCTTTTGTTGATTCTTATGGTAGAGAAGTATTGGCAAGATATTTCTTTGAATCTGAATTTATCAATATTCCAGGCACAGATATGAGTTTGGAAGTAGATGCTGAACATTGGGCTACTTATGAAAATGATAATATAGCCCTTTATTATCACGAGCAATTTATTCAAGTCTTTCAATCACTAGATAAAATGGCAAGTAATTATTTAGAATTTGTAATTGATTCTAGAAATTCAAACTATTCTCCAGCTAGCAATGGTCTTGATGAAGCTCTTATTGAAACTGCAGAAGAATTTATTGAAAAAGAAATAAGCCTCAATCTTAAAGGAAGATTGAAGCTTATTTGGGATTTGATTTTAGGTAAGAAGATTAATATTCTTAAATATTAATCTTCAATAGGATCTTCACTTTCCATATCTTCTGGCATTTCTTCTTCTTCACCACTCATCATTTCACTTAAAATTTCGTGAGCTGCAGTAATAACATCTCTATCTTTTTGCTTTTCTTCTTCTGGTAATTCAGAGTAAGATACGCCTAAAGGTCCATCTTTTGCCCAGCTATTTCTTGATAACCATTGATCATGAACTTGAGAAGCTAAACCATCAATATTGCCCATAGCATTATCCATATTGCTAGCAACTAAGCCAATTGCTGATTCTGCTTGAGACTTATTTTCAGCTTGCCATTTTGGAGGTAAGTCGGAATAAGATGTATTTAAAATATCTACTTGTCCACCCATTCCATCATCTTTCATTCTAGTAGGGTTTTCATTACCTTTAGCCATTTCACCAGATCTATAATTATCAGCCCAAATCCCATGAAGCTTTGATGCTAACATCTCTACAGCTTTTCCTAATCCAGCAGTAAGCATAGATGAGCCTGGTCCCATTGCCTTTTTAACAAATCTTTTATTTTCAGCTTGTGGAAATAACTTTTTTACTTCAATTATGTGTCCTGCAAATCTAATCATTTTTTATTCCTTATTTAGTAAGATAAATTACTTGATCTCATTTATTTACAACTTCTCTAACAATTTCTGCTATATCTGAATGACTAAATGGATTTGTTCCCATAAGTAGCATTTTATGGGCAATTTCATGCATTCTGGAATCATTGTTATCAACTGCTTGCTTGTAAATAATACGTTTAATTTGGCCAGTTATTTTTACAAATCTCAAATAACTTTTTTCATCCATTTGACTTACATCAGCATCCTTAATTTCTGATAAAAAATTTGAAAGGGATGAAGATTTGGTAGATCCAACATCTCCAGGCCCAGTAAGTCCGCCTTCAAACATACTTCCTAAAATTCTTGTTGCAGATTTAATAACTTTTTCTACAACTTCATCAACTTCTTTGTCTGACTCTGAAAATAAATTAGAAATGTCTGTTGAGGGAATTTCGTCTTCTTCACCCATCAAAGCAATCTTTACAAATCTTGGTTCAATTGGTCTTAATTCTGACAGAGGAATCATACTACCAATGAATCTTATATTGTTATTATTAGAAACATTTGATTTACCACCAGCTTCTTCAGTATATGTAGTAGTATTAGGTTTCTTGCCAGGGTTAGGCTCTCTTTCTTTGCGAGCTTTCTGTCTCTTTCTATTCTTAAGTTCTTTTTTATCTAAACTCTTGGCTTTGTTTGATGGAACACAAACTGGCTTTTTGCCTTTTGTAGTATCATTTCTACCACAAGGTTCATAGCCACCATCTTTTTTAGGTCTTCTTAAGTCAACCCACCGTTCATTTTGAACCCAGTCGGCGAGCCCACCAGGATGCATTTTAGATCTTTTGGCTTCTACTTTTCTAAATCTTGGTGTTTCTTCGCTCATCAGTCTTTTGCTCTTTTAATAAATCTAGTTTGCTTACTTGGATTTTTATGTAAAGAATCAAGATGATGCTCAGGAATCATATTCATAACTTCAATATGATCTTCGTCTTCGTTGTAGAAAATTATGTGATTATCATCTATTGCAGCTGGACTATGCATTAAATCATCTGAAGATTCTTCTCTAAAATCAGAAATAGGTTCTGCATCTTCCCAACTGCCATCTTTGTCAACTTGATAATTTTCAGAATCATAATTATTCAAAGCGTCATCAAGATTCATTGGAAAAGGAACTTCATATTCTTTCTTAAATTCTGAAGCTTCTTTAATGAACATAGCATGAACTCTATTAGCCTCGACAATGTTGCCTTGAGATTCTAAAAGTTCAGCTAATTCTGATAATGATTGCAATTTATTAGTATTCATTTTTATCTCTTGTTGATTTTATTCAACATTGAAAGCTTGATAAATATTTTATGTAAAATTGAAGCTTCTTTTTGCAATTCAGCTTCTTCTAATTCAGAAATAACTGTATTGATATCTTGAAGCAAATTATCTGCTACTTTTTGATCTTTTTTTTCCATTTTATTCACCTATCGGAACTTCTACTGCATTGACTGTAATATTAACTGTAGCTGCTGGACTCAAGTATGTTCCATTTGATGCAGTATATTGCAATGAATCAGATCCTACAAAATCTGTGTTAGGAGTGTATGACACAACATCATTACTTACTAAATAAGATCCATTAACTGTGCCTGAAATCACACTTAAAGTAAGAGGCAAACCGTTAGGGTCTGATCCAGATAAAGTGAAATCTACAGGAACATTTATATCAGTGGAAACATTGAATGAAGAAGCAACAGGAATTTGTGTTGGAATATTGATAGTAATTGTTGAAGTGTTTCCAACAAAACCTTGATCATTTGTAGCTGTATATGTAAATGAGTCTGTACCAGCATAACTTGGATTAGGAGTATATACAAAAACTGGGTTAGATAAATCACCTGCTCCAAAATCAACGTGTGCCATTTCTATTGAGACAGATCCATTTGTAGGTTGATTTACAATTGAAAATGTGAAAGGTACATTATATGGATCATATGCTCCAACTGTAATTGCTACGGGAGTTTCCATTGAAGTAGAATATGAAGCGTCTTGGCATTTTGGATTTTGAGTTGGATCATCATAAATCATCACTGCTGCAGCCCATTCTGGTCTTTGTTTTAAAGCATTATATACACAAGCTCTGAAGTCGTAAGAAACACTGGCATCAATGTCATATAAAGACATATGAGTATTTCTTCTTTCCATAATTGATTTGCCATCTAATTTTGCTTGTCTATTAAGATATAAGTCCATCGAAACATTTACAAAAGGACTGTCACTACAAACAACCTCAACATATCCCAAATACCAATAATTTCCGGATACACCTATTGGTAAAGAAGTTTCTAATTCGAATGCCATTTTTTATTTCCTATTTAGAACTATATGTTCCACCACGAGACTTGTAAAGCTTAACTAGGCTCATATTTGCATAAGCACTTGGATACACATCAAATTTGCGCTTTATTTCTGACTTACATCTTGAATATAAAGCAGGGTCATTGGGCTTATTTCTTTTCTTTTTCTTTGCTGATAATTTTACGAATACATTATGTAATTCATTAGCAATTTGTTCATTGCCATTATTTTCAAAAAGCATCGCAATTTTATGCAATTTGTTTAAAATTTCGTCGTTCATTTTTTCACCTTAAAACAAAACTATTATTTAAAGTATTATAAACTAGACACGAGAAAACCTTGAAAGTAAAAAACCTCCTGTGTGGAGGTTTTTTATTAGAAATCTTGATCAATAAAATCAGTAAGTTGTTCTTTGGTTAATTTTCCAGGTTTTCTTGCAATTTCTTCTCCATTGTTAAAAAGAATTGTAACTGGAATACTCTTTACATCAAAGTCTTCAGCAATCTCTGGAGCGACTTGGCAATCTAAAGAAAAACACTTCAAGCTATCATTTTCTGCTGCAAACTCTTTAAAAGTTGGAGCATAAGCTTTACAAGGTCCACACCAAGTAGCTTCAAACTTAACTAATACCTTACCATCACTAATACTGTCATAAAAATTTGTTGAATCTAACTTCATTTTTTCATCCTATTTTTCAATCCACATCCAATTATTATATTGGATGATAAACAACCATTATTCTTTACAGCTTTATCTGCATACGGTATAATTTTACTTGAAATGAACAGAATTTTACTGCTAAATTTAAACTACGAACCATTATATGTATGTTCCCTATCTAGAGCAATGAAGCTTTTGATAATGGATAAAGCTGAAACTCTGCATTTTAAAGATGACAGTTATTTTTTTACAGGAGCTGGGCAGAAATTTCAAGTTCCATCTGTTATCCGTTTAAAATATAACATAAAGAAAAAGGGAAATCCTGTCTACAAAGTGAGCAGGATGGGAATTTTTAGTAGAGACAATTTTACTTGTCAATATTGTGGCAGTAGAAAACAGAACCTTACTCTTGACCACGTACATCCAAGACATTTAGGTGGAGAACACGTTTGGGAAAATCTTGTTACTTGCTGTTCTGACTGCAACCATAAGAAAGGTGGCAAGAAATTAGAATTATCTGGAATGAAGTTATTATCTAAACCAAAAGTGCCAAGATATACCTTTAATTACCTACTAAACAGACCAATTGATAGAGAAGATGAGTATTGGTCTTACTATTTGGCTGCATACTAAAAAACGGAGGGTTTATCCCTCCGTTTTGTATTTTCCACCGTTTCTTTTTCTTTTGCAGTACTGCTTTGCTGAAAAACCCTTGGGTGAACTGCAATCAATCCCTCTTTTATGTTTCACTGACCATCTCTTTTTCATTTTGCCAGTTCTAGGAGCGTTATATCCTTTCTTTGCTTCTTTGAATTGATCGGGCTGTGTTGATTCTTCATTAAGATATTCTGACAAAAATTCTTGAAAATTCTCGTTTATAATTCTGTAAACATTTCTTCGCATATTTTCATTTTTTGTAAATCTAAGAATGTGTACTAATAAATTTGCAGCTTCAGCGTTGATATCATTTAATACTGCATAAACTGAACTAGTAGACATTTTAGACAATGCATATCTTAATGTGTCAACTAATTTTTGTTTTTCCATAAAATCAAACTGACTGACATATCTTGTAAATGCTTGAGGAGAAAACAAATCGTCTAAATCAGAAAGAAGAGTTGTGTATTCTTGTGGGTTGTTGATGTAATACTCAGATGCTAAATCTTTATGACTTTCACCTTCAGCAAGTCTTTTTACAACTTCAAGAATTTGATCGGGTCTTTTTATATTGTCATTTGTAGTTGTTGAAATAAGATGATTTTGAACAATTTCAGGCAAATTATCAAAACCAGGTTTAGCTGATCTTAAAAAGTCATAAACCATAAGAAAAATCAGTTTATTTTGATCGTATTTTAATTCACCCGTTACAGAATCAATTAATATATTTTTAAACTTATAGAAAAATTTAGTGACCAAACTTATTTCAAAATTGCTAATCCATTTTGGCCTATATTCATAACCTTTATCTACAGCGTGTCTTAGTTCGTGTCGCAAATTTTGTGCAAGATCATCTATTGTTTGACTTGGCTTAAGATTACTTAATTTAGTTTCCTTAGTGCGTCTGTTATAAGAGGCTAAAGCTTCAGGATTATTTGAAAGTCTAAAATGTGATATATATTCGCTTAATTTTGATTTAGGAAGATTGTCATTTAAGGCATCAAAATTTATTGTGCCATTTGGATTAATTCCTATGGACAAAAGTGCATATAATTCTTTTTCAAAATCAAAATCATCTCCCAATTTTTCAGAAGTATATTTTGGTAAATCTATTGTGCCATAAGCTGCTTCTCTATACCACATCTGAATTGTCCTCCGTTGAACTGGTACCATAAGATATAGGTATATTTTTAATAGAATCCATATATTTCTGTGTTTTATTATATGGAATTCTTTTTAGACGATGTTTGACCATAAAACTATCAGGAGGAATATCTCCACTACCCATACCATCAAATCTTGCTGGCAAAAGTTCATAAGGCATTTTTCTGGCCAAATCTTCTCTTTCTTGCTTTGGAGTTTTTTCTTCTATTTTGTATCCATAAGATTCTGAGGGATCATAAGATTCGACAGGTAAACCAAAGACTGAATTTCTAGCTTGAAAAGCATCTCTAGAGTGAACATCTCCAGATATAAATCTAATTGATGGCTTATATTTTTGTAGAAATTTTTTCATTTCTTGATACAATCTCGTACCTAAACCCCATTTGGTTCTCGTTATAGAAGTTTCATCAACATCATATCCAGCATCTCTTAATTCCACATTCATATCCATTTTTGTTCTATCTGATGAGTTGATAGGTTTTTCCCATTCTTCTCTCGGAGAATAAGTTGGATATTCATTTAAGGATACAAGAAGAATCTTAGCAGTATCTGTAAGTTCACTAGCATCAAATTCAATGAATCCTATAACTTTTCCATAAAGATTAGCAGTGATAGAATAATTACCAGGATATGGTTCATTGATCTCAAACTTAACATTTTTTAAGTCAAATGGTTTCGGCTTTACACCAGGAAAATCCATATTTATTTGACCACTAGGATCAACTCTTGTAGCTGCTTCTCTGTACCACATTATTTTTATCCCTTATAGATGTAATACAATTCAGTGAGAGAATTATCTATAGTTTCATTCAAAGTATTCATAGTGACATCAGATAATTTTCTAGCAACATCATCTTCTTGATATCTTAAGCCTGTGATTCTTGATGCTTTGGAAGTAATTGTAGGAACTTGACTCATAACAAATGCTTTCAAATATTCATCAACATTGGAATATTCACCATTTGTGCCCATTTCAATTGCATCTTGAAGACCAATTCCCTTTGCTCTTAATTCAAGATATTCTCTAGTAAGGAATTCTTCTTTGGTTGATGGTTCTTGAAGTTCCATTATAAGATTTCCAGCTCTGTGGTCTTTTATTTCTTGGAACATTTCTGGCAATTCATCTTCTCTTGACATTGTTCTTAAAACAGATGCAAAATTAGATTGTAATGAATCTATAAAATCTACAAATACATCATTGGAAAGTTCATAAAATTGAGCAAGAATATCTCTCTCTTTTGGGTTGACTCTTACACCTTGAGCAGAAATATTACTTTGAATCTTGTCAACATCACCTTCTCCAGCTCTGCCTACATTGCTCAACATATTTTGAAAAGTTCCAGGTTTATATTTTTCCAAAGCTGCCCAAAATTGAACTTCAGAAATTTCTCCACCAGCAACCATTTTTCTCAATTTATCAACCATTGGATCATCTTTCATTCTTGTTGGTTGTATGTCACTAATGCCTAATGGATCTTCATCAAGATTATCAGTTTGTGCTTCAACAAATTTAAAAATTTTATCTGATGTTTTGTAATTGCCTTTCTTGTCTAGTTTGTTGGCAAGTACGAGAAAATTCCTAATATTCATTATTTGTTTTCTTCTCCGACATATTGGAAGATATAACCACAAGTATGTTTTCTTTGTCCTTTACAGACAGCAGGTATGTGTTTCCAACAGTTTCCTATGTTTAATTTTTCAGCTGCTTCTCTAGCAGTTTCGAATTGTCCAATAAAAGTTCCATTTTTATCAAATGCAACAATTGCTCTAGCGGCTGGATTTTTTGAACCAGCAAATATGCCCTTTAAACTTTCAGATAATTTCTTTTTGGTTTCTTCAGTGTGAACATAACTACCATCTGCTTTTCTTGTTTCTATAGTTTTTGCTATAGCTTCAAGAGATCTAATTTTGCCTTTATGTGCCTCGGACATTTTTCTTTTAGTTTCTTCAGATGCCTTAGTACCAGTTTTGATTAAGGAAAGTTTTTTTCTAGTTTCTTCATTATGAAGAGCACCTTGACCACCTTCAGTAAGATTAATCAATATGCCACCATCACATTTTCTTCCATATTCTTTGATGTACATAATTTCTAAATCATAAGCTTCTTGTTGAGAAAGGTTTTCGTGTGCTATAAAGATCAAATCTCTATCATTAGGTTTGAAATCACCTTTACCTTCTCTATGAGCGTGTCTTGCAAAAGGACGTTGTTTTCTGCCCATCCCTACATAATAAGGCGAACCATCTTCTCTCAAGTAGAAATAAACGCAATAATTATTCATTAGATATCAGATTTACTATTGGACCATTGACGACAGCTCCAGTAGCGAGCTTTGGTTTTGCTGCCTGGATTATCACAATTATGTCTTGCTCTAAAGTTTTTTCTTCTTCCAGGAATATTGTCTTTTATGCGCATATTTGGATCTCCGAAGTTGACTTTGATGATATTTCCCTTGTCATTTTTTACATAAACAGAAAATTTCTTTGGACCACCTGGAGTGCGGAAAGGCTTGTTGAGTTTCTTGCCTTCATTTTTGGATGCTTTCTTATGATTTTCTTCATCACTAACAAGATAATCAGAAACACCTTTGAGCATTTGAACAGCATTAGAAATCTTTGACTGTACCCAAGCCATTAGATTTCCTTCACCTTCATCACCAACTACATCTTCAATTCCGTCAATAGCTC
>Ga0070744_10000560_pt1 | contig 10767 bp, 5 predicted proteins | sample ColrivemetaGS535_FD_74188 | JGI IMG/M metagenome (GOLD analysis project Ga0070744, IMG submission 74188) | Estuarine microbial communities from the Columbia River estuary, USA - metaG S.535 | ecosystem: Environmental > Aquatic > Marine > Intertidal zone > Estuary | place: USA: Columbia River...
TTATGACCAATTTGAGTATATGAGTTCCGAAGATGTTAGCTCAAACGATGCAGACTATTATTGGTCTTCTTCAGAGGATAGTGCCACACACACTTGGGCAGTGATGTCGGGAAAAACATCATATAATCCGCTTTTGGCACCTTCTTCGTTTAATTTGGATTCGGTTGTTTTACCAAAATCGACTTTATGTAAAGTAAAACCATTTAGAATTGCAGATGATACTCAAAAAACTTTTAATTTTGACGCAGACTATGCAATAATAACATTCAAATTTTCAGGAGAAAGAGACCTTGATACGAGAACTACAATCATTAGTCCTTATTTACCCGAATCAGAATCTGGATTTGGAACTTCATATGATGGTGTTGGATGGACTCCAGACTATCCTACACATCCTTATAGTTCTACATACTCTGTAATTTGGCATGCGGAAGATAATATTGGATCTGGATACGAGACTGTTTTGATAAACTTCAACGCGTTTAAATATTATTATCCTGGTCAATCTGAGATAATCATAGATGCAAGAGCACATTGGTATGTACAAAACTGGGTGCCTGATTTTGAAAGAGATCCGTATGATCAACTAAGGCTTGATGAAACTTTACCCGTAATATTAGGTGTTGATTTATATAAAGGTGGTTTACCTATAAAAAATCCAACTGATTTAAATCAATGGATAAATCCTACTGCAGGTGCCAGTATGTCAGTAGAATCTTATGGTAAAATAATAAATGTTGAATATACTGCACCTGCTGGTTCTGGACAAAGAGTTGCTAAGCTTAAATATAATGTTGTTGGTAAGTTTGGCTACTTATTTATAAATGATTAAAATAAATTGAAAATAATATGATAGTTATAAGTATAATATCCGCCACAGGTAGACTTAAAAATAAAATAGATTTTTCCTATAGTGTTTCGGTTACTGCAAATGAAAGTATTGGTGATAGTGGTATTATTTTCAGTCCTACTTTAGAAACAATTTTAAGTGGAGATATAAGATTAATATCTTTAAGTGGTGTTGGAATATTTTCAAAAACATTTGAAAATATTCCAAATGGTGAATATTATGTAATTGCATATGCATATAATAATAATTTAGGTTCAAATACATATAGTAGCAATACAAGAGTGTATGTATCTGATTCGGGTTTTGAAATTTCGTCAGATAGTATAACTATTGCGGATGGTCTTTTATTATCAGATGGTAGTGAAGGAGTTAATAAAGTATTAGTTTCTGATTCTTCAGGATTGTCAAAATGGAAACCAATAAAATCAATGTTCAATTATGGACATTATATAGGAGAATTATACGGTGGTGGAATAGTTGTCGATGTATGGAAAGAAGGTGATGACGAAAAAGTTCTTATAGCATCTCTTGGAGATTTAAAAAGTACAAGAGGATATTATACGACCGCTGGTTCTAAATATGCAAATTATTGGATATTTGGAGCTTCTAGTATAGCAGCAATTGGTGCTTCTGCACAAAGTTTGTATGATGGTGCACAGAATACTAAATCTATTTTAAATTTTTCAAACTCTATTGGAATAACTGGAAGTGCAGCACAGGTTTGTGTAGATTATAGAGGTGGTGGATATGATGATTGGTATTTACCTTCATATTATGAAATTAATTCTGTATATAATAGTGCACAAATTGTAAATCGAATTTTGGATAATGAAAGTTTGTCATTTTCAATAACCGGTGTATCTGGTTATAGTGTTGATCCAAAATTTACCGTTAAATCTGGTTATTGGACTTCTACGGAAGCTAATGTAAATAATGCTTACGTGATGGACACTTATCTACATTCTATACCAAAAGCAATGACATATACAGAAGGTCTTTTTCCAAATAAAATAAGAGCCGTAAGAAAAGAATCATCATCTACTACTAGTGGTGGTTTGTGTCTATCGTTAGATACAACAAATGTTAAATCTTTTTCTGAAGCTAATTATATCAATTTAGGAACAAGTAGTAGATGGGTCGACCTTGTAAATTCAGGTATGACATCTTCATATTCTTTTAACTTCTCTTCATACCCAACAACATCATCGGGTGTAACTTTGGTAGAGATATTACCTACGGTAAGTACCATTTCTGGACCGGGTGTAACCTATTCAGGTAATTTCTATAGAGATTCTACAGGATCGTTTGTATATGATACATGGTATTTAACTAATATAACAAACTCATCAACGGCTACACCTCGATTGTATAATAATGGTGGAACATCTAGCTTTATTTCTAAATATTTTTTAGTGAGTAATAAAGATACTACTCTTGGATTTCAAACTGCAGATGTTTCTTCAACTGTTAATACGGTTGGTGCGACATTAAATGTTTACATATCTACTAAGACTGATGGATATTCCACTTCTTATAAACTTATAAAACAGATTTCAAATACCGGAACTTCGGTTAGTAATGTAAATATTCCTTTGTATTCATATCATGGGAAAACAATATCTATAAAAATAACCGCACCTAATGCGTCATATACATCGGTATCTTCATATGTTGGTCCTACTTTAGATGAAATTAGTGTAAAAGGTGTTAGTAGTGGATACCAAGCAACTGGTCCTGTTTATTTTCCCGAAGAAAGTGGATTTTTAAGATTCAACGGAATTGGAAATACGGGATCTTATATAAACTTTTCCGCACCTATAGGAAACACGACAACGGTAACAGTTGAAACTTGGGTAAGACTGAAATCCAACTATAGTGTGGGTATGATCTTTGGATGGGACCAATATAATGTTTATTGTCCAGGTGGAATGATTGGTTTCAATACGAACAATTCTGACTTATATGGAATATCAGCAACCACCGTCAATAGTCTCAATCTTGTTGAAAACTGGGCACATTATGTTTTTGAGATGAAATCAGGATCAGTTATTTCAAACAAAATATACATAAATGGTAATGAGCAAACTCTTTATCAACTTCTCGCTACTCCAAATGTTGGAAAAACAAATTTTAATTCTGGTAACGGAAGAATAAGTGGTTTTAAGTCAGAAGATAGATATCTAATATCAATGGATATATCTACTTTTAGAGTCTACAACAGGTCTTTGACAAAAGATGAGATAATTAAAAACTACAATTCAGAAAGAGGTAGATATCAAATTCTTCCTTCTTTTATGAAAAACAATTTAAAGATGAGTTTTGACACAAACTATTCATATTCAGGTACAGGTACTGTCATAACAGAACTTAGTGGTAGTCATTCAAATGGAAGTATTGTGACCACTAGTGATTATATCTCACCTACTTACTCAATAAGTAATACTTTATATGCAGGTAAATACTTTTCTTTCAATGGATTCAATACAAAAATTGAATATGTACCAATTGTACTTAAAGAGAATATGAGTTGGGAGGTTTGGGTAAGATGTTCGGGTACTGTATCTTCTCCAAATTTTAATTTAGGAGGATCCTACAACATGTTTATTGGACAAGTACTACCTTATTTCTCATTTGAGAATGGAAATAAAATACTTTTTTCAAATTATATAGGAAGTACACAAACATATTTAAGATCATCATCAAATCTTTTACTTAATAAGTGGTATCATGTAGTTGGAACAACAGAGACCGTATCAAATAAAACACTTTCAAAGATATATATAAATGGGATAAAAAGTGCAGAGTCGTATAACGTGGGTACGCAAAGTAAAAATAACTCAGTAGATTACAATTTTGCAATTGGTGACGGACAAGGAACGGATAAACCATTTAGTTTTTTATATCCTTATCCTACAAAATGGTATCCATTCAAAGGAGACATTGGACAAGTAAGAGTTTATTATAAATCACTTTCTTATGAAGAAGTTAAGAATAACTACAATACTTCAAAACATATGTTTGAAGAAAACTTTGACAATTCAAACCAGTTCTATTCACATGAGATAAATGGTGATAAAACATTCACTATAAGACAAAATTTGGTTCTTGATATAGATGGTGTTGGTAATGATAAAATACTTAGATCCGACGTAAACGGGAAAGCTTCCTGGGTTGACAAAAGTTATTTGTTTACAAAGCCAAGTAACTATAGATATATCGGGGAGCTTTATGGTGGTGGTATGATAGTAGGTATGTGGAAATATCCATCGAATGTATCCAATTATCTGATTATGTCTTTGGAAGACATAAATAGTTCTACTACATGGAGTAATCAAATTGCAAATTCAAATGATGTAACTATAGGAACACAAACATGGGCACTTCGAAATTTAAGTGTTACTACATATAGAAATGGGGATACTATACCACAAGTAACAGATAACACACAATGGGAAAATCTTACAACAGGGGCTTGGTGTTATTATTATAATGATCCTTCTACTGAAGCTACATACGGTAGACTATATAACTGGTATGCAATCAACGATTCAAGAGGAATTGGACCGGTGGGTTATCACGTTCCATCAGATAGTGAATGGACAGTATTGACAAATTATTTAGGTGGTGAATCTATTGCTGGTGGTAAAATGAAAGAGACTGGTACAACACATTGGCTTAGTCCTAATACAAGTGCCACAAATATATCTGGTTTTACTGCACTTCCTGCAGGATATCGATACCTTTTTGGTGATCAGTTTGGTTTCATAGGTCAACAAGCTATTTTTTGGAGTTCTACAGAGGATACTAACAACCCTGGTGATTTCTTTATCCGAGATTTGGAATACAACCTTAATTCTGTAAGTAGGTTTAGTGTTAGTAAAGAAAATGGACATTCTATTAGGTTAATAAAGGATGTTACTGGCTCATTGGGTGGGTTTGCGTCTACGAACGCGACGTCCGAACACAACGGGTCTTCAAATACGAGTATAATAATATCACAATCATGGCATACAAGCTCTGCTGCTAAATTATGTGACGATTATGTTGGTGGTGGTTTTACAGATTGGTATCTTCCGTCAATAACAGAGTTAAATCTTGCTTTCAATGCTGCACAATCCATTAGCACCATAACGAACACCAATATTTTAAAAGAATCTTATTGGTCATCTACCGAAGTAGGTGCAACTGCTGCTTATTGTTACGAATTCAACGATTCAACACTAGGAATAGGTTTGGTTAGAAGTGATTCTTCAAAAGGAGAGACCGCTTCTGTAAGAGCTTTTAGATTGGCTCAGGTATATGATAATGTTCGTAGATGGAGAGAAGACTGGGAACCAGAATTTAATCCTATTTGGGAAGGTCCTTATGTTTGGGATGAAACAAATTGGAGATTTACAACTTCTATTAATATAGATATAAATCCTGTAATATCTTACACTCCAATTATATCAGGATCAGGATCTATAACCGCAACATTTTCGAATGTAGTAACAACAAGTGAAACTATAATAAACAAAGGTGTTTGTTGGGCAACTTCATCAACAACTCCAACTACATCAAATTACTTTACTTATTCACAATCAGGAGGACCGACTATATTTAATACAAAAACTCCTTCTATATTTGGAAAGGTTGGTACAAATGCGGGAGTCATTACATATTTTAGAGCATTTGTAACAACTCCAACTGGGACATATTATAGTTCAAACACAGGTAGAAATGTACTGAGTGCGACATATTCTACCGGTTTGACGACATATTCATATTTCCCAACTGGATGTTATACAATTTTAAATGACACTATAGTAACAGATTTTGTTACTCTATGGAAAACTAATAATTCTGGATCATCCGGATCCAATCAGATAAGCATAGGTATAGATACCAACTTTACATATGATTATTCAGTGGATTGGGGCGATGGTACGACTTCGACCGGAGTTACCGATGCAATCACGCATACATATGCTTCTTCTGGAAATTATACGGTAAAAATAAGCGGAATATTCCCCGCTATCAATATGCCTAATAGTGGTGATTCGCCAAAATTGCTTGAAGTTAAAAATTGGGGATCAAATGTATGGCAAACTATGGCCAATGCATTCTCAGATTGTGAAAACCTGAGAATAACCGCCACAGACGCACCAAATCTTTCTCTTGTCACAAGCATGCAGTCGATGTTTTCATTTTGTTCCGGCATGAACGATTCTATAAATCATTGGAAAACTTCAAATGTGACCAACATGAGCAACATGTTTGCATTTGCATCCGCATTCAATCAACCGCTTAATTCTTGGACTACTTCGAATTTAACTACAATGGCTTATATGTTCTATGGCGCGACCGTATTCAACCAGCCGCTAAATACATGGAATACATCTGCAGTAACTGACATGTCTGGAGTTTTTATGGAAGCTACTTCATTCAACCAGCCACTCAATTCTTGGAACACATCTGCAGTGAACAACATGAGTGCTATGTTTGCCCGCGCGAGTTCATTCAACCAGCCGCTTGATTCTTGGGTCACATCAGCAGTAATGGACATGAGTTCTATGTTTTGGAACGCGACCGTATTCAACCAGCCGCTAAATACATGGAATACATCTGCAGTGACCAACATGAACCACATGTTTTCCAACGGAAGTCATTCCGGTGATACTTATGACCCTATGGCGTTCAACCAGCCGCTAAACACATGGAATACATCTGCAGTGACCGACATGAGCTATATGTTCTGGTATGCAACTATATTCAACCAGCCGCTCAATTCGTGGAATACTTCGAATGTAACTGAAATGGGTTATATGTTCTCATATGCAACTACATTCAACCAGCCGCTCAATTCTTGGAACACTTCGAAGGTTACTGGAATGTACGCTATGTTCTGGGGTGCCTCTTCTTTCAACTCAAATATAACTTCATGGAATACATCTCTTGTAGTTAACATGAGTTCTATGTTCAAAGGAGCTACCGTATTTAACCAAGCGATTGGTTCTTGGAACACTTCGTCCGTAATGTATATGGATGAGATGTTCTTATATGCCGAAGCATTCAACCAACCAATCGGCTCTTGGAACACTTCGAATGTGACAAACATGAATACTATGTTCTTTGGGGCGACCGCGTTTAATCAGAATATAGGATCATGGAACGTTTCTAAAGTTACCAAAACCGTATATTATGGATTGAGCAATTTTATGGGAAGTAAAACGCCTACTACATTCAGCGCCGCAAATCTTGACGCTATATATATTGGCTGGGCCAGCAGAACGGTCAAGCCAAATATCAATATTAGCTTTGGTACTGCCAAAAGAACCGCGGCGAGTACAACCGCAAGAGGCGTGCTGACCGCATCTCCTAATTTGTGGTCGATTAGCGATGGTGGAATATAATAGTTGGTTTATATCAAAATAATTCTTATGTTTGTAAAACAAAGAAAATAGATATGAAAGGAGTAATCAATATCGGAAAAATAACACAAGAACAAATCTTGACGGTGTATAAAAAAGCATCAAGAGAAATGGAATTGGAAAATGGAACTGGTTGGGTTACCAAACATAAAGTTCATAAATCAGTAAAAGATTATAATAGAAAAGTCAAGCATAAAAACTTGACTTTCTAATTATGATTTCTTTTCTTTTATCTCTGGTAGTAATTCTACCGGTGTTTCCTCCCAATCCGGTAACACGTCATAGTTTTTAAATTTTACCGACTTTTCTATGTCTAATGTTATTTGTAAAGTTATTTTTGAAACAAATGGTGGATTTTTAAATTTTTCTTTGTATTTTTTGATAAACTTCTCTTTCCAAATAGAAAGATTTCCATTATATGAATATACATTCAATAATATTTTATCATCTAATCTTTCACAAGAATCTATATATGCCCACTCAAAGTTTAAATTCTCATAAGTGTCAAAAAATATCGAAGAAAATTTATCATCCTTTGTAAATAATTGATAATTATTAGGATCCGAATCAATCGAATTACTATATAATATGTTATAAATCTCATCTAAAAAAACTGAATTCGAAGATTTTATAATTAAAGAGTTTAGACTTAGCATTGAATTTTTATTTTTATATATAAAAAAAATGCATGTTCTTAAACATGCATTTCAATTTATTCAGAAAAAGTATTTAACAATACGGGCCCTGCTTTTAAAATATCATCCGATGTTTTTGATTTGAATTGTTCAAAATTTCTAATAAATTCTAATGCTAATTTTTTTGAAGTAGATTCATATTCATCTTTATTTGACCAGGTTTTTACTGGGTTTAAAATTTCAGATGGAACTCCTTCACATTCTGTAGGTATTGATAAATTGAATATAGGTAAAGACTCAAATCTAACATTGTCTAACTTTCCTTCCAATGCCGCAGTAATCATATTTCTTGTATATGATAATTTCATACGACTTCCAACACCATAAGATCCTCCAGTCCATCCAGTATTTATCAACCAAACATTTGTTTCATTATCTAATTTATCACCTAATAATTTTGCATATTTGGCAGGGTGTAGAGGTAAAAATGCTTTACCAAAACATGCAGAGAATGTAGTTGTTGGTTCAGTTATACCCATTTCTGTTCCTGCAATCTTTGCTGTATATCCAGACATGAAATGATACATTGCTTGTTCTTTTGTTAGCCTTGAGATTGGAGGTAATACTCCGAACGCATCTGCAGTTAAGAAGAATATATTTTTTGGAGATGTACCAATTGATGGTTTTGCAATATTTTCAATGTGATCTATTGGATATGAAACTCTTGTATTCTCAGTAATAGATTTGTCATTATAGTTTGGTATATTTGTGCCTTCGATAAAACCTATGTTTTCTAATATAGAACCAAATTTAATGGCATCAAAAATCTGTGGTTCACTTTCTTTTGTTAGATTTATTGTTTTTGCGTAACATCCACCTTCAAAGTTAAAGACACTATTATTTGACCAACCATGTTCATCATCACCAATTAATCTTCTATTTGGATCAGAAGATAATGTAGTTTTTCCTGTACCAGATAGTCCAAAAAATATCGCAGTATCATCATTCTTACCTATGTTTGCAGAACAGTGCATTGAAAGAACATTTTTTTCATGTGGTAGTATAAAGTTTAATACGGAAAATATACCTTTTTTAATTTCACCTGTATATCCTGTCCCACCAATTAATATTACTTTTTTAGAAAAGTTTAGAATAGCAAAATTTTCTTGACGAGTTCCATCATGTTCTGGATCTGCTTTGAAACTTGGTACACATAATATGTGCCAATCAGGATTGAAAGTATCAATCTCTTCATTAGTAGGTCTTAAAAACATGTTGTTTGCAAACATATTTGACCAAGAAAATTCAGTTATTACTCTTATATTCAGTCTAAAATCTTCTTTGCTACAAGCATAAGAATCTCTAGCATATACATTTTTATCATTTAGATAAACTCTCATTTTTTCGTGAAGTTTATTAAAATCTTGCTCTGAGAATTTTATATTAACATCTCCCCACCATACGGTATCTTCAGTAACTGAATCACATACTATGTAGCGATCTTTTGGAGACCTACCTGTGAAATCTCCAGTTTTTATAGAAAGAGCTCCGGTATTTGTTAATACACCCTGTTTTTTTATAATTGTATCCTCTACTAATTTTGAAGTATCTAAATTCCAATAAACATTAGAAACTTTATTTCCAATATAATTAACAATATTTGAATTTTTACTTCTTTTACCAAATTCATTCATACTTTTTTATTTTTTTATTTATTTTTATATATAAAAACATTATAAGTGAGAACTTATAATACCTTAAAATTTTTAGATTCTTTTAAACTTTCTAAAATATGTTTTTCACTCAAATCTATATTTTTCGGTATTTTAACTGCAATTTTTACATAAAGGTCACCAAGTCCATACTGAACATCAGGTATTCCTTTACCACCAATTCTTGCAGTATTCCCATGTTCAGTACCTGGTTCTATATACATAGGAATCTCACCATGTGGTGTAGAAATTTTTATATGAGCTCCACATATAGCATCAATAACTGATATAGTTTTTTCTACTATAATATTGTTTCCTTCTCTTTTATAAGAGAAATCTTGTGCTTCTTCTACCAAGATATAAAGATCACCAGGAACACCATCTCTTACGTGGTTTCCAAATCCGTGCATAGTAAGTTGCATTCCGTTAGAAACACCTGCAGGAACTTCAACATCAACAACCTGCTCTTTTAGTTGAGTACCTTCACCATGACAATGACCGCATGGATTTTTGATTATTTTACCAGCACCTCTACAATCAGGACAAGTCGATTCGGTTCTCATTTGTCCAAACGGAGTGTTTTGAACAACTATTCTATGTCCTTGTCCATTACATGTCAAACAATCTCTTACATCGCTACCTCCTTTTCCATTACACGGATCACACTTTACATGTCTTTTATATTTAAGTTTTTTTGTACTACCTTTTAATATCTCATTAATATTTAGAACAACTTTTATTCTTAAATCAGAACCTTTTGCTTGTCTCCTTTGTTGTCTTCCACCTCGGTTTCCAAATACGTCTCCAAACTGAGAGAAGATATCATCCATATCAAACCCATGTCCTCCACCTCCTCCGAAAGGATTTCCACCACCAAAAGGATTTCCATTTACCGATCCATAGTTATCGTAGTTCGACTTCTTGTTAGCATCTGAAAGTACATCATATGCTTCAGCAGCTTCTTTGAATTTTGTTTCTGCATTAGGGTCTCCTTGATTCTTATCAGGGTGGAACTGCATCGCTTTTTTTCTATAAGCTTTCTTGATTTGTTCTTCGCTGGCGTTTCTATCGACGCCTAAAATGTTATAGTAATCACTCATTTTTTTGTTATATTTTTTTACTATCTATTAGGGAACCAATAATCTTTTTTATAAGGAAAA
>Ga0070744_10000564_pt1 | contig 10748 bp, 7 predicted proteins | sample ColrivemetaGS535_FD_74188 | JGI IMG/M metagenome (GOLD analysis project Ga0070744, IMG submission 74188) | Estuarine microbial communities from the Columbia River estuary, USA - metaG S.535 | ecosystem: Environmental > Aquatic > Marine > Intertidal zone > Estuary | place: USA: Columbia River...
GGTATGAAAAGTTGTGTTGCATTATCTGTATCTCTTACTTGAATCCAAGGCCAGTATGTTGCAGAATAGTTACTATCAATTCCTAAATCATCTAAAGATGAGATTGTTTCATCAGAAGTTGTATAGTTAGGTGAGTTGATAATGTATAATGAATCGGCTCTATCGTTTTCAATAATGTCAATCGCTTGATTAACTAATGAACTATGATTATTCCAATCAATACCTGGTGTTGCAAATATATTAATATCCACAGCTTCAGGATTTGCATATGTTTCTATACCTTGTAAAAAAGCATAATAATCTGAGTTTCCAACAGTACTGCTGAATACACCACCGTTACCAGTATGACCACTTACATATGTTGATTTACCAAAGATATATCCGTCACCATTTGTTCTTGTATTTCTATAAATGTCCCAGCCATCAAAACCACCAAATACTGGAATTGTAAACTTTCTGTATGCGCTTGTAGTTAATTTATCTTTAACAACACCTTCTAAGTCATATGCTGTTGTTTTGAAAAGCTTATGGCCTGTTGTACCAGTAATATTTGATGCGTTTATTGATAAGTGGAAACCAAATGTTGCACCGGCAGATCCAGCACCCTTAAATTTCAACATATCTCTATCATATTCAAAATGATTGTCTGTTGAAAATCCTAAAGTTACTTTTTTAACTTTATCACCATTTGTTGTGTTTGCATTTCCGCTAGCGTCATAATATAATACATCACCTGCGTCATAATATTTTGTTTTGAAAACAACTTCACCAATTTCAGATCTTGTTGTTAATCCCTTGAAACCAGCTGGTATTGCATCAGTTGGGTATTCACTAGCTAAAACAAGCATAATATATTTAGATCTTAATTCATATTCACCATCTGATGTACCAATTTTTCTACCGATAAAACCTGGTAAATCTGGATTCATTGTACATCTAGTGTATTTTTCTAAAACTAGTTGGTTAGCATCGGTATCGTTAAAATCACGAACAAGAACATCAAATTCTGCAGTGTCAAGATCAATATTTGCAATGGTTATTTTAACTTCATAGTTAGAATTATCCCCATCAGATATCGTTAGGAAGTTGAATAAATCAAAAACCTTTCCACCTCTAACCTCAGAAACAACTGTTGATGAACCAGCCATATCCCATTGTGTAACAAAATTATCAGCTTCAGTTATAACCATCTCATCTGTACTTAAACCTCTAATAAGACCTTGTTCAAATAAATTATTTATTAAGTTTGGATAAACTTCATGTACATAAACTGGATATTCATTTTTTTCTTTATCAAATACATCAGTACCAAGAATCTTAGTTATGTATTTTGAAGAAGATGTATCAAATGAACAGTCAAAACTATGTGCAACCGATGCGATATCGGTAACGTTTAAGTTAAATTCTGATAATGGATTTGTATCTATTGTTGTACCAGTAATTTGAACCGCTGTTGAGCCAGTTACTCTATGTACAAGTGCATTTGATACGTATGAACCTCTTGATCTTAATAAACATACTGTTCTTCCAGCATAATCAGCATTTAATTCTGCTGAATATTTGTATCTTGTCACACTAAATGATGTAGCACCTGTTAAAACAAATAAGTAAGAATAAACACCATGAATTGTTGAATCAGTAGAACCACTTTTTACAAAGTAATTGTTATACCAGTTCTTATTAGCATTTCCAATTGGTGATAATAATTGAGTACCAGTTAATCCACTTGTTGCAGATGCCGGTACCGTACCGATTGTAAACCATTCATTAAGAGCATAAGCTCCATTAGAATTTGAACCAGCAACCAAATAATCGGTAATTGATGTTCCTTCTGTTGATGTTTTACCTGAAAGTTCAGCATAAAATGTTGAACCTGTTATTGTTGTTAAAGAAGTTGGGGTTAATGTACTACCACTTGTTGTTGGTGTACTTGTTAAATCTACTGTTACGCTACCCAATGTCTTGATACCATAAGTTTTACCTGGTTTGTAACCAGTTAATCCTAAAACTCTAGTTACAAATAATTGATTTGATTCTTGTAAATATGATTTAGCGACATACGGAAGTTCATATTTAGGGTTACCATCTCCGTATTTTACTGGACTGGTTGTGCCAAAATATGTTTTAAATTCGTCGAAATTAGAAATCAATATTGGTTCGAACGCGGGACCTTTTATAGTCTCACCTACTAGACCCAATGTTGTAACTCCAACGCTTTGCGCTACGAATGTTAGATCCTTCTCTGATGTGTACACACCTGGAGACACGAATACTCTGTTTGAATTTGCTGCCATTGATAAATGTTTGGTTAAATAATTTTATTCTTTCCAAATAAATATCTTTGTTTTAAGCAAAGATTTCTCAATTTTTTTGTATTTAGATAGTAATTTATCCTTTTTTATCATTATTTATCTTTATACATGAAAAACAAAAGTAAAAACGTAAAAATCAGTGAAAAATACCACGAAATGTTAAAATCATATTGTGATAAGAAGGGATTAAAAATATATAAAATTTTAGAAAAATTAATAGAAGACATCTGTAAACCCAAAAAAACAGATCTTTATGATGAAGATTAGTAAACGTATGTTACACCAACTTTAGATCCCGATATTGGTGAAAAATTCAGTTTAACCTGAGTAGATGACTCAACATCAAACCCCTGACCTTCTTCTTCAATAAGACCATTAATATCTAAACTAACAATACTGTCTATTGAATTTAAAAGAGTAAATATTAATGTTGATCCGTTATATGTGAAATATTCAGTAGACACCTGCAACGTCTTACCGTAGCTATCAATAAACACACTATTTCTACCTTTAAAGTATGTTATTGTGATAGTACTACCCTCAAGAGGTGGGCTTGCAAAGGTAATTTTTGATGTACCAGCAATATGAAAAAAGTCTACATCTCTTTCTTGTAAAAGACCATTTATAGCAACATTAAATAACATACTAATACTTTCACCAACACTAAATGCTGTTTGTAACCCATCTGCTTTAAATGTGGCGATTGTAATATCAATTCTTTTATTAATGTATTTCTTTTGAAAATTTGTATTTTTAGCAAACTCATTCATCAAGAAAAATCTACTAACGGCTGGTTTAACCTCAAATTCATCTTGGTCAATCAAGAAACCGAGCATGGTAAATTGATACGTTTGCATATAAAATCTACGTCCGTCTATTTGATCAATAGGTGAATTATCTTCAACCTTATCCATTATAATTGGTATATAATGACCTTTTACTATAGTATACGCCTGTCTTGATGCAAATTTTTGTAAAACTATTTTGTTAAACCTATTTAATTCTCTAAGTTTTGTACACACAATTGTCACCTCAAAGGTAATATCTACCGCAACAGGCTGTGGAATCTTATAAACGTCTGCGCCCATTTGTGTTCCGTTCCAAGTTGCTACTGAAGCATAGTGAAACTGAAGTCTATCTGGTATTGTTCTGGTAACTGATGGGTTTGTTCCCGGTTGAACGTCCGGTCTTCTAATAACACCAACAAATGGTACCTTTAAATTACCGTCATCATCTGAAAATTCCCAGGTATTCATAATTTGAGCCCACCTTTGAATTGTTAATATTTTAGGTATAACCGGTATTTGTTCACCATCAGATATAACAACAAAGTTTTTCTTAATAAAATCCAACATTCCAGAATCTAAATCGTCGTGTAAAACAGAATCAGGAAGATAAGAATCAGATTTGGTTATTTTTTCCAATAATTCTTGTCTTCTTTCGGTAAGCTGTTTACCCTTGTAAATTTGAATATCTGTTTTTCTTTTAGGTATTCCCATGTTATACTCCTCTAAATTCTTGTTCCTGTGCAATTGCACAAGTAATCGTTCTATAGTATGGTTTAAAACCAAATAGATGATGTTTATTATCTGAAGTTACTCTACCGTCATTTGTAACGGTATAAAATCTAATTTTTTCTTCAGATTCTGGATATCCAATATAATCCCCGTATCTTATATCTATACCTAATTCTTCTAAATGTTTAATATAAACGGATAAAAGTAAATTACCCGGCTCCAAATACCTAAGCATACCGCCTTTATATGAACTATTTTTTGCTTCTTCTACCTTAACTAATGCATTAAATTCAATTGGTGGAAAATATTTGATCTCATCCTTACCAACTTCACCATATACATCGTCTTTATCAGTTTTTTGTCTATCAACCCTATAAAGAACCAACTTCATGTTTAAATCACCATGCAAATACTCCTGACCTATTTGTATTTGTAGGCTAAAATCCTCTTCAGAAAAGAATTTACTCATTCTTGTTATCGGTAATTTATTCTCCATAATATCTATAAATAGTTTAGAAAGTGTTTGTAATTAGTTATATTTTATAATGTATGGAAACTAAAATACCGGAAATAGTGGGTAGAGAAATATTACTGGCATATGCTGGTTCGAACAATCACCTATTGGAACTTAAAAAAAGGCTTTTAGAAAGTAAACATTTTTCTTTGAGTAGGACTCAAGCTGATTATATTATCAAGAATGAAAAGACAATTCCAAAAGTAGCTAGAAAAAAAGTTAAATTATTTTCATCTTTTGCAGATAAAATAATGCTTGATAGGTTATTACCAAAACCACCTGAAGATATTTGGGTGGAAAAATTATTATGTGAATCAGATAAGGCATATCATATATGGGGTAAAGTTTTAGAAACTGATCAGATGCATTCTTTTTGGGTCCCTAAAATGGCGATAGTTCAGGAGGAGAAGAAATTAGACAGAGAAATTGATTATTCACCTTATGATGTTAGACCACCAATGGAACATCAAAAAACCGCAATCGAAAAACTTTTAGCAAATGATAAATTCATTCTTGCTGATGACATGGGTCTGGGTAAAACAACGGCTGCAGTTATTGGCTCTTTAGAAAGTGGGGCAAAGAAAATTTTAATTGTTTGTCCAGCCTCATTAAAGATTAACTGGGAAAGAGAAATTAAAAATTATACAGATAGAAGAATATTATTAATTGAAGGTAAAAAATGGGGATCTACTTTTGATTATTATATTATTAACTATGATATATTAAAAAACTTTCACACAACAGATAAAAGTGAGGATAGTGAAGCGTATCAATTAATCACAAATGCTGGATTTGATTTAGCAATTGTGGATGAGGCTCATTATATTTCAAATTCAACAGCACAAAGAACTAAATTATTAAATGATATTCTTAGTAAGATTCCTAAGGTTTGGTTGTTAACAGGAACACCTATGACGTCTAGACCGATAAATTATTATAACTTACTTAAGATTGTTGAATCACCATTAACATTGAATTGGCAAAGTTATGTTTTTAGATATTGTGCCGGTTATCAATTTAGAGTTGGTAGCAGAAAAGTATGGAATACATCAGGAGCATCTAATCTAGATGAATTAAGGGAAAAGACTAAAAATCTTGTTTTAAGAAGAATGAAGACTGATATCTTGGATTTACCAGAAAAAATCATTACCCCTGTTTATTTAGAGCTTCAAAGTAGATTCTATGATCACGAACTAGAAGACTTCATTAGAATTACCAAAGAAAAAAGAAACAGCGAAAGCGTTTCGGTTACTTTAAATAGATTAATGAAACTTAGACAATTAATTGCAATTGAAAAGGTCCCATATACTTGTGAGTTTATTGATAAGTTTATTGAACAAGATAAGAAAGTTATTGTCTTCACAAATTTTACCGCGTCATTAGATATGATACATGAAAAATATAAGAAAAACTCTGTTATTTTAGATGGTAGAATGAGCAAAGAAAAAAGACAAGAAAGTGTAGATAAGTTTCAAAACAACGATAAAATAAAAATATTCATTTCAAACATTAAAGCTGGTGGTGTTGGTATAACATTAACTGCGGCTGAAACTGTTATTATGAACGATCTTTCTTTTGTTCCGGCCGATCATTCACAGGCTGAAGATAGGGCATATAGATATGGCCAAAAAAATACTGTATTGGTATATTATCCCGTTTTTGAAAATACAATCGAAATACAGGTTTATAATATTTTACAAAAGAAAAAGGGTATTATTGACCAAGTTATGGGTGATGGGGAATATAGCGACACTTTCGCTAGTGAGTTACTTAAGAATTTATTATAGTTTTATAATAAATCCGGTATTTATAATAAAATGAAATCTGAATGAGTACCGTAATTAGTCTTCCAGAAAAGGAAAAGCTTTATAGCCAAATCCTACACTTATTAGGTATGCCTGTTAGGGGTGTAGAATTAACTGAAGAACAAATGGATTCTTTTTTAGAATTATCCGTAAATGAATATGAGCAGTATGTAAGTGATTGGTTAGTGGAATCACAATGGTCATCATTAGTTGGGTTAGATGTTGATAATCAATCATTAACTAGAGCATTTACCACTAGAGACATGAATTTTGAAAATCAATACACACATTCTTATTCTAAAATTGTTGGCTTACAAGCTGACGGTCCATGGGTACTTAAAAAAGATTACATTGATTTGGTAGCTGGTCAACAAATATATGAAGTTCCAGCCGGACGAGAAATAAACGAATTATTATGGTTTAGTAGAGCAGAGCTTGCTGGTTCTGTTGCAGATCCATTTTTAGGTGGTTTTGGTGGCCTAGGTGGCGTTGGATTTGGTGGGATGGGTGGTTTTGCTCAAGTGGGTTCATCAGGGTCTTATTTCATGTTTCCTGCGTTTGACTTACTATTAAGAATGCAAGACAGAAATATTAAAAATAGATTGTTTGGTGGTGAATTAACATATAGAATTACAGCTGGCCCCAACGGAACAAAATTTATACACTTAGCAAACGTTCCCGGTGGAAGATTTGATTTTGGTAATATAAAAAGACATGAGGATAAGGTTTGGTATTGGTATTATGATACCATGGATAGAGATACTTGTCTAGACGAGAACAAAGACGTTATTAAATTACCGTCTGATGTTATGACACAACAATTGGCTTGGGATGAATTAAATAGACCGGCACAAAACTGGGTAAGAAAATACCTTACAACTTATTGCAAAGAAGCTCTTGGTAGAATATATGGTAAATTCTCTGGAGACCTTAAGGTACCAGATAGTGATGTTAAATTAGATTATACATCATTACTTACAGAAGCAAAAGACGAAAGAATGAAACTTAATGAAGAGTTGATGTTAAGATTAGAAAGACTTCGTCCAGATAAAATGCTTGAAAGAAAGGGTAATGAAGCGGAGAACTTAAACAAGGCCCTGAAATTCAGAGCCATGCCAAGTCCATTTAATGTTATTTAATCCATAGGTATAGAAGCGTGATATGCATAATCATGTCCATTATTCTCAATGATTTCTTCATCTTTAAGATCTTTAACACTTTCTGCTTGAAATGAAACCACCTTTCTATTATAATCAACCCATCTTTGATCTACAATATTTAAACTATCTTCAACATACATAAAGAAGGGGTCTTTATTTACTTTATTCCAAAATAAAACCTCACCATCTGATAATGTCATCACCTCATCTAAACTATCTTGACCACCTTCTTTAAGTGGAAACCCAGAAACTAACTCACATTGTTTTTTTGTAAATTGTTGTTCATCAATTGGGTCTTCAATTAAAATACTATCTCTAATTTCAGGTTTAAATACAACCAAAAGTGGCTCAATTCTCTTATTAAATGTTGTAATATTTCTAGCAACATTATATTCTCCAGTCATATCAGGATTATTAGCCAATTCTTTTTCTGGAATCATATAACAATTCACTTGAATATAATCTTTTGGTATTTCATTACCATACTTAAGCAAATAATCTTCTTTCTCTTTTTTTGTTGGTTTCGTTATTTTCTTAACATCACCATCAGCTTTTTTTGTTCCATTATTTATGTAATAAATTGTTTCACCCAATGTTGCATGGTAATTATTTTCTAATATTAATTCCATATGCGCTTGACGAGACATTGTAGAACCCGATTTGGTTGTTTTCTTACAATGTTTTTTATAATCATCAGCACTTTGTTTAACACGAGCCTTACTAGCGATCTTAGCTAATGGTATTTCTTTATTATATAATTTTTTGATGGTTGAATAATACAAGTTTAAAAAATCTTGACCATCTCCATTAAGTAATTTTACTAACCCCTCATCCAAGAACTCAACAACAAATTGCTGAAGTCTTTTAGATTTTATGGTATTACCTGTTAGTTTTATTTTTTCTTTTCCCTTCTTAATTATTTTAATGATATAATTTTTTCTGGAAAGATTAATACATGCAGGTGCCATATAATCAATATCCAATCCCATTTCATTTCTCATGAACAGATCATTGAATTCTGCAGTGTCGGCCTCAACACCATAATATTCTTTACCTTCTTGAACCATCTCATTAAACCCCTTACCAACATATTTGTGATCATTAATATCTTCAGGTGTTTCAAAGTTCACACCATCTGTATCCATAACAAGTGGTTTATAATTTTTACTTTGAAAGAACATAATCATCATTCTTAAACATTGGCGCCCAACACATGTAATTGTTTCACCCATATCCATATCACCCCAAGGAAAAACATGTGGCGCTGATAACGAACCAAAATATGCGTTGATAAAAATCTTAATTGGTAATTGCTTTCGATCATACATCTCAGACAAAACCGGATTACTATTCTTTAATTCACCAGCAAGAAGTTTATATTTAATACGAATGTTACGAAAATATTTTAGCATGGATTTCTGAACGCCCATTACATCACATTCAGGAAAAACATCATATACAAGTTGTATTGATGGGTAAAGTGATGCATAGTCAAACTTTACTATATTTTTTGAAAAACCAACGTTTAGTAAACGAGATAATCCACCAGTAATTGGTCTCTTTTCATCTTTAAGTGGTATTGCCAAATTATTATCATAAGACCACGCAAGCATTAATATCTTCCAAAGAGTTGCGGTACCCATTGTTGATATTCTTTCGTATGTTGTTGGAATTACTTTAGATAATAAAAATGTTGATTGACTAAATGAATCATCAACAACCATTGTTTCATATAAGTCATCATCAAGATATTGTTCAACAATTCTTTGACCTGGCCATATTTCAAATTTACCTGGATATTTTTCTAATAAACCATCAGTCCCTAAATCTCCAATTTTCTTATAGCCACCTGTCTTAGGATTTACATAGTAACTTTCATTATCAAGATATATTTTAGAAATAAATGCACCATCAACGTACACACGATTTTCTTTTTCTTTCTCTAGATATTTTGTAATATATTTTAATCCCCAGCTTTTAATTTCAGAATTAATCGCTTGTGCTCTTCTAACAGCATGAGCAATATCGACAATATTAAACCCCCACAACACATACTGTGTATATGGTTCCACCTCATTTGCTAATTTTAATTTACCTTCTTTTATTCTAAGCGGATTGTCGTTTAGTATTTTAGTTAATTTATTAATATTCAACCCCAAAATCTCAGCTCTCTTTAAAATAAATGGTAAGTCAAATGCCGCAGAATTATATCCACCAATAATACTTGGTTTTAATTCTTTTATTATTTTAAAAAACTCTTCAATACATCTTTTCTCACCATCTTCTCCATATGCGTTTAATAACTTGCTATAGCCTCTATTATCTTTAACTCCGATTAGAATGATATTAGTTGTCTCCGGGTCTAAACCCGTTGTTTCAATGTCAAATACAAGTCGGTGAACCTCGGAATAGTCTTCAATACCCTTAAATAATCTCTTTTTTTTCTGCACTAAATACTGTTCAGCTGGTGACAATATTTGAAATTGCGATTTGAAATCTTCACCCCAAGGATCAATTCCACCATCTTTAAAAAATGCTATTAGAGATTGATAACCATTAGTGCTCTTAACTAGATATTTTAATCCGGCCTCTAATCTATCATTACCCATGGTTTCAAGTTTGGTACTTAATATACCATATTGCCCCATTTTCTTTTTCTGTAATTCCTTACTACCATTATAGAAGTTAAATCCAGATAAGTCTCCAGCCCAAAGAAATGGTGTAAAAGTATCCTCAAGGACTATCTTTCCTCTTTCTGGATGTTGTATAATTTTGTAAATTTTGTTTTTTCGGTAGTCATATTCAATACCGACAATGAACCTTTCGGGGTCAGACCCGTTCAAGAAAGTTTCGATAACTTCTTGAGATATAATCTCTTGCATACTTTTTATTTTATGGGTGACACATTAGCTTACAGTAAAACTGTAATTAGCCTTAATTAACCATAAAAATACACAAAATTTATGAAAAAAACAAAAAACTATATAATATTGATAAATAGTTTTTCTCTGATAGGTAATATCAGTTTGGTTGTTGGGTTTGAATTTACATCCAAAAATTGAATACTTATTTTACCTTCATATTTCCCAGGCTTATTTGTTTGGCCATTTGCAAACCTATAGGTGATATAGTATTCGTCAGTAGTCTGATTATATTTTTTAGTTCTTGTGGTTAACAATGCGGTGCCATTTAAAATCTCTGGCTCACCGGTTTTATGATCAACCATTTCAAATGTTATATCTGAATTTTCCAATAGATCATTGAACGACGACTTATCATTTTTGCCGTCGTCCACTAATCTCATCTTTAATATTGGGTCAGTTGCCCCTTGTCTGATAAAAAATTCCATTACTTAATTGTTAAAATAAATTCGTTACCTGATTTAAATGGTGCATTATCTTCATTTTTTAATTCATTTGACTTACAGTAAAATTCTTCTT
>Ga0070744_10000583_pt1 | contig 10655 bp, 5 predicted proteins | sample ColrivemetaGS535_FD_74188 | JGI IMG/M metagenome (GOLD analysis project Ga0070744, IMG submission 74188) | Estuarine microbial communities from the Columbia River estuary, USA - metaG S.535 | ecosystem: Environmental > Aquatic > Marine > Intertidal zone > Estuary | place: USA: Columbia River...
TCCTGATGAACCAGATGTTCCTGATGAACCACTTTCTCCTGATGAACCAGATGTTCCTGAACTACCGCTTTCTCCGCTTGAACCAGATGTTCCTGAAGAACCATCCGCACCTGAGCTACCGCTTGTTCCTGATGAACCACTTTCTCCACTTGAGCCAGAAGTTCCTGATGAACCACTTTCTCCTGATGAACCAGATGTTCCTGAAGAACCATCCGCACCTGAGCTACCACTTGTTCCTGATGAACCAGATGTTCCTGAAGAACCTGTATTTCCTGTTATAACTACTGTAATATTTCCACCACCATCATCTATAACTGACGCTCCACTGAATGTAATTCCCGAAACATTAGTTACTGGTGTTCCACCGTCTCCAACAGATAATGCTGAGCCTGAACCTGAAGTTATACCTGTAATTGATACTACACTGCCATCACTATTATTAAGTGATATCGTTGAAGTACCACTATTATATGTTCCTCCTGTTACTGTTCCTGTAAATCCTGTAATTGATACTATACCTCCGTAATTGTTAGTTAAATCTAATGTTGTTGTTGCAGAATAATACGTACCACCTGTAATGATAGTATCGTTTAATTCAGCAATTCTCCATCTCGCATTTTCTCTTGTAACACCACTAACACCTTCAATTGTTGAACCAGTCCACGCATTCATAAGGGCTTGTCCACCAGCACCAACGTTTATTAATTGATATCCTGTTCCTAAATCAGTAATATCACCATCGGCTATTGCCACGTTCCATAAACTTGAATAGTTAGGAATTACATATTGATATGTTGTATCGGCTTCTTGAACATATACCAACATTCCTAATCTTCTTCTACCTGAAGAAATTCCGTCATTATTAATATTGACCTGATTAATAACTGGTGGATTATAAGGAACGTATCCTCCACTAATAAAACTAATAGGTATTACGTTTCCTGAATAGGCAACAGGTCCTCCACCATCATATGTTTCTTGCGGAATTGTCCAATTTAAATTGTCAAGGCTCCATACCTCTTGATATCCACCAATAGTGTTTACACTAAACATCACACCAGTATCGTTATCTCTTTCTACTGAGAAAGGTCCTGTAACTATTGCTCCAGATGTGGGATTTTTATATTCAAAACTCATTTTCTATTATTTTTATTTCTATTATTTTTTATTTATAAATATTACTATACTAATGTTCCTCCTTGGAAATAACTCGGTAATACCCCTGTTGACAATCTGAAATCTGTATTTGTATACGAACTATACATTCTATATGCTCCTGCAGGTATATTTGTACTTCCCGAATAGTTTATTATCAAATTGTTAGGTGCAGAACCATTATAAGTTGTACTCATTGTTTTTGGTGTCATTGACCCAGCGGCAGTTCCACTGTTAATTGTTGAGTATATTTGTCCGTTTGTTGCCCCTGTCGCGACAAACACAACAACCCAGTTGTTTGTTGCTGCAGTAAATGCTCCAATTGGAATTTGAGCAGTTTGGAACTTATATGCAACAATAGCATTACCATATGTGTCATTACCACCACTTGTTGTTGATATTGGTGCTGATATAATTGCTGGTTCACCACCTGAAGTTATAGCACCTGTCCATCCTGAATAAGCCAAATATGCATTCATTTGTGCGTTAAATGTTGCCTGAACTGTTGATGGTGACCCAACTTGATTAAACCCTCTCCAAGCACTTCCTTGAGATACCATCCAAGTACTTAAATTAGCTTTAGATTGTGTACCATTAGTATCAATGAATATGTAAGCAAATAATGGTTGACTAGTTGGTGTTGGTGAAGGTGTTTGTGTTACTGTAGCAGTTTGTGTTGCTGTTACTGTTGGAGTTTGTGTTGGCGTATCGGTTGTTGTTACTGTTGGTGTTTGTGTTGATGTATTAGTAGGTGTCATTGTTGGTGTATCACTTGTTGTAACTGTTGGTGTTTGTGTTGGAGTTTCTGTAGGAGTACTTGTTGGAGTATCGCTTGGTGTATTTGTTGGTGTTTGTGTTGGAGTTTCAGTTTGAGACGCAGTAATAGAAGGTGTTGGTGTTTGTGTTGGAGTTTCTGTTTGGGTTGGAGTATTTGTTGGTGTGTTAGTTGGAGTTTGTGTTATTGTTTCAGTTGGAGTGTTCGTTGGAGTTTCAGTTTGTGTTTGAGTATTTGTTGGAGTATTAGTTGGAGTTTCAGTTGGAGTGTTTGTTGGCGTCTCTGTATTTGTTGGTGTGTTGGTTGGAGTTTGTGTTATTGTTTCAGTTGGAGTGTTCGTTGGAGTTACGCTTGGTGTGTTTGTTGGCGTTTGTGTTGGAGTTTCTGTTTGAGACGCAGTAATAGAAGGAGTTGGTGTTTGCGTTTCAGTCGCTGTTGGAGTTTGACCAGCAGTTGCACTTGGTGTTGGTGTTTGTGTCTGAGTTGGTGTATTAGTTGGAGTTTCTGTTGGTGTATTTGTTGGTGTATCACTTGGTGTATTAGTTGGAGTTTCAGTATTAGTTGGTGTATTTGTTGGAGTTAAAGTTGGTGTATTTGTTGGAGTTTCACTTGGAGTGTTAGTTGGAGTATCGCTTGGTGTATTAGTAGGCGTTTGTGTCTGAGTTTCTGTAGGTGTATTTGTTGGAGTTTCGCTTGGTGTATTTGTCGGTGTTTGTGTAGGAGTTTCAGTTTGAGACGCGGTAATAGAAGGAGTTGGTGTTTGAGACGCTGTTGCAGTTGGTGTTAATCCTATAGTCACACTCGGAGTTGGAGTATTTGTTGGAGTTGGAGTATTTGTTGGAGTTTCGGTTTGTGTTGGAGTATTTGATACAGTATTTGTTGGAGTATTTGTTGGAGTCTCGCTTGGAGTATTTGTCGGAGTTTGTGTTTGAGTTATTGTATTAGTTGGTGTATTAGTTGGTGTTTGTGTTGGCGTTTGGGTTGGTGTATTTGATGTAGTATTACTTGGAGTATTTGTTGGAGTTTCGGTATTAGTTGGAGTTTGAGTTGGTGTTACAGCAGCAGGAGTTGGTGTAAGAGTCGGAGTTGGTGTTGGAGTTGCACAACCTAAATAAACAACCACTCCGTTAAACATGTCGGTTCTTGTATATCCTGAACCAATTAAAGTTGAGTCAACAAAAACACTGAATGGTCCTAAAGCATTTGAATTTGATGCCAATCTTACAATGTAAGTTGTACAAGTACTTGCACTTTGTGATTGTGTTACCTCAGTATCATTACAACCAGGTGCATTATTTACGACTAATATATTATAAAGTGACATCCGCGGATTTTATTTAATAAATACCTCAAGTATTCTATTTCCTTACTAATAATCTTAAAAATAATAAAATGAATATCTTTTTTTTAAATTATGTATTAGCAGCTTGGGTCTGATAAATTTAAATCATTAATAAAACAACTTGGGTCGGCTAAAGAAACTCCAAAAGTACAAGAAGAGTCTTGAATATTAATATCAACATTACAATTTGACATTTGAATTGTAATTTGAAATGTACAACCAAAAGTACAATCCAATATTTTGAATATTGAACAATTATTTGCGTCAACCAATGTCAACATTATTTGAGGTGCAGTCTGAAAAATTGAAGGTATAACTGTGTTATAATAAACTGTAGGTGGGACAGCAGAACTTATGGTACCAATCAAAGTTTGATAATTGCCATAAACATCCGATATGTAAACACTAAACGGATATGCCGTACTTCCTGATATGTCTGTTATTCTAACTTGTGTCATGATAAGCACATTATGTCATAAACTATGATTAAGTCAATTACAATTTCTTGTCCTTGTAAAGATGTATTGTTTTTGCTTGTTTCAATAGTAATTTGATTATTTAATTGGTTAATAGTTACCTTACCTATACCAGGAATACTCAACAATAAACTCCTTATAGTATTATACCATAAATTATCACTTGGAGCTTGAACTAAAGATGTTGAAGTAAAGAATGGTTGGCTAACTACTATTCCTGCTGGGTTTACTGATACTTTGGCAGTATATGTCGCGTTAACTAAACTACAACTTGTATTGCCTGTGGTTAAATCATAAAATCCTTCATTCAACATTTGTAACATACCAAATTTAGTTGGTGAAGAAACGTTGAATATTTCTGCTCCCATAACATATGATTGATATGAAGCATAATTTTTATAACAATTAATACTTGTTGTTCTTGTTAAAGAACATCCATTATCATCAACTACGGTTAAACTGTATGTTCCTGCCGTTAACCCTGTAACTTGAATTTGTTGTGGCTCATTAGCAACATTGTCCGACCAATTAAAATTAAATGGTGGTTCACCTGACGATATAAATGCTGTTATCTGCCCATTACTACCACTACCACAAGAAGTACTATATAATGAGAAATCTAAACGTTGGCTGAATGGAATAAAAACAGTTTGATTTTGAACACACCCATCAGAATCGGTAACACTAACATTATGGGCTCCTGCCGATAAATTATTGAAAGTTACCGCGCTTAAGTTAGTATCAAGTACGTTATATAATCCATCAACTGAATAATCTAAAGGCATTGTACCTCCCGTTGTTGAATATATAGTTATTAACCCATTATTTTGATTACAACTTGTTTGAGTAACATCTGTTGAAATTGTAAATTTGTTTTCTGCTATAATGGTAACTTCTTGCATGTAAGAACATCCTGTCGAATCTGAAACTGCGACAGTATACGTCCCTGTAGATAACCCATCAAAAATATAAGTTGTTTGAGAAGTGTTTATATTAAGTTGTGACCCATTTGGTGAGATTAATGTATAAGTATATGGCGTTGCTCCTCCGACTACTGATATTTGAATTAGTCCGTTTGTACTTGAACAAGTTGAATTTTGATTAGTAACTAATACTGATGTTATGCCGCCAGGAGTTTGTAATGTAGTTCCAGCAAATAATTGACAATATGCTGCGTCTGTAACTTGGAAGCTATAATCACCCGCAGTCAATCCTGATAAACTATAAGTTCTCGAATACGATATTAATACATTACCTGTTGATGCTGAATAATAGTAAGGCGCAGTTCCTCCCGTAATAGTTAAATTAATCACACCATTATTTTGAAAACAACTTGGTGATGTTGAAGTTATAATACCTAATCCAATTTGATTAACATTTGTTACTGACCCTTCCTCAGATTTTGTACATCCATATGCATCTGTCACAGCAACCGAATAACTACCTGAAGTTAATCCCGTAATGGTACTTCCTGTTTGACCATCACTCCAAAGATATGAGAATGGAGCTTGTCCTGTTTGTCCTGTTACAATTATTTTACCTATTGGAGTTCCTCCGCAACTTGAATTTGGTACAACGTATAACCCAAAATTAAACTCTGTTGAAGTATCAATGATAAAGCTTTGTGTCCCACCTGTACATCCCCCTAAATCTTGGGCCACCATATAGTAGGTACCATAATCAATTCCTCCAAAAATAACTTGTGATGTATTAGTCACAGCTGATTGAATCAAGGTGTTACTCATGTCATACAAATAAAAATTTGTTGACGAATATTGAGATGTTGAAGTTCCTGTTACAGAACCATTGGCAAAATTACATGTAGTATCTTGTACCCCCAAAATTGAAGCACAAATTCCACTTGATACAGGTATGTTTATATAAAACTCTTGGTTAGTTGGTAAGGTAGAGTCATTAACTCTCAAAACATATGTGTTAGGATATAGTCCACTTCTTGTGGATGATAAACAAGCTTCATCTTGACCTAAATCAGGGTTTGTCCATTGAACGGTATATGGTGCTGTACCTCCTGTAGGTATTAAATTAATTACCCCAATACCTGTTGATTGACAATCACCCGTAATCTGTAATATATAATTAAAAGCCGCCATTAAATGGTATTACAATTTATACTAATGTTTATTCCTGAATTTAAAGATAAAATTTCACCAACATTTCTTTCAGTACAAGTAAGACTTGTTACTGTTAAAATATTACCATTTAGGTAATAAGTGTATCCATATTTATATAATTCAGGTAGATATTGAATTAAAGCATTTCTCCAATCTCTGTTTGATGGCACGTCTGTTAAACCATAACCAGTATAAAATGGCTCTTCAATAATATTATCACCATCAATTGTTAAATTAACATACCAATTAGATTGTACTGAATTTTGTACACATTCAGTTAAAGTTACCCCACTTGATGATAACATATTATTTAATCTGTTAGACAAGATACTACTAAAATTACTTACATTAGTATCACCATTTAACCAAGGGTATATATTAAAATCTGTATACTCCGTTGCACATGTGTAATCAAATATATTTGAAATAATATAACAAGGGTCAACAGGTACTGGTATAAATTGACATCCTCTTTGTCTTCTATAAACAAATTTTTGTTTATGTAAAACTGAGTTTTCCATTCTAACACCTGTATTCCAAATAGTTGTCGCAGGAATCATTTGTTCAGCCAACTTCATCCAATAAGGTCCAATACCGTTTACGTAATCAATTAACTTTTGATACGTATATTGGTTGTTTGGTAATCCCACAGTTGCTTCAGATTCAATATATTTCCACCAAATAGATTGTAATGTTGGATATCCTCCTGTCTTACCATCTGTAATGTATTGTCTGTTTCTAACATTAATCATGTTCTGCCAAAATGTTTGAGAGAATTCAAAGAATGTTTTTTTCTTTGGCTTAGGGTCAACATATGTCCAATCAACTCCACCAGGTACAGGATAACCAACAGTTAATCCTGATTCGGGAATTGGATAGTCATATCTTCTTGACTCGTCCCATACATCATAAACAAGACCTTGTCCAGGGTTTAAGAATAAATCAACGTTCTTAACATTTAGAACTAACTTTTCATTATCAATATAATAATAAGCATTATAATCTGCGTTTGTTGAAACCCTGATTTTGTTATCTTCTTCTAACCATGATTTATTATTATCAACTACTTGAGTTAATTTAAAACCTTCTGTCATATACGGAAAATCTCTAAATCTATCCAAATATGGTTGACCATAAGAGAATGGTGTTAATTGAGTTTGAATATCATAGTTTTGTCCTGTGTACACACTTCCTGTAATTTTTACTTGGTCTGGGCTTCTGTGTTGTGGAGTTACTTCGTACCATCCCGCTCCTAATTGGAAGAAATAATCCTCAGTATTAAGAGGTGCTTGAGGATAACCTAAATCATCTATTGGGTAATTTTCTAATCTAATATTAACATCACTGTAAGTTGCAACAGATGTGAAAGCACTGTATACATTCCCTTTAATTTTATACGTCTCTCCTGGCAAATAACCTGGAGTATCTTGTACGTAAGTACCTCCCGATATTGAAGCCCATTGTGTATAGAATTGGTCTAAATTAATTCTTTGGTCAGCAAGATAAATGTGTTCATTAAATTCAATTAATGATTCGGGTGCTCCAATCAATCTCATCATAAATTCAACAGACCTTCTTGTTCCTTTAGATTTGAAAAGGTATGCCGCATTTAAAATTAAGTTTCTATAAAATGCATAGTTTAATTCTGTAGGTGTTAGGGCTCTTGCATAACCAGGATAAGTTGGTGTATTTGTATTTCCAAAAACAGAACTTAAAAAGTCTTCATTTGTTATTGGTGAAAAATTTGAAGAGTATCCTAACGTTCTTGCAAGGTTAACTAACAACTCAGATGGAATGTCATTTTCAGGGTTATAATTAACCGAATTCATATAGGCTAATGCGTCAATGAATTGTTTTACTTGGTCAAAACTTCTACCGTATATTTGAAATATTTTCTCAACCTTTTGTCCTCTTGTATCAAATTCTTTTAATGAATCAGAAGTCAAAAATCTTGATATTAAATTTGTTTTAAATGAATCTAAATTCTTACCAATTTCATCTAATTTACTTAAATAATCATCAAACAAAAAAGACCTAATATCTAAATTCCAAGTACCATCCAACGGCCAAGTAACTTGTTGATAGTCAGTATAAAATTGCCCATCTTCATTTTGTTGAGGTACTTGAAATATTGCGGTATATGGTGGTCTTATTAAACGATTTAATAAAAACTTCTCGACCTCATCAAAATTCTCCGCAAAGATTTTATCTGTAATAAAATCATTTGGTTTTATTTGGTATTGTTCGTTCGTTGTAGAGGCTGTAGTACCAAATGGTGCTCCTGATACATAAAATTGAATATAACCCGAATTTAACGTCTCTGATGGGGTAAACGATACAACATTATATATGTTATCATTAATACTTACACAATAATCTAAATAAGTGTTATATAAGTTTCTATATGGTGACTGCGTAATCTCACTAGCCAATAAATTAGTTGATGCACTTATCGAGTAATCAATACCAAAAGGATTGTTAATTCTACTAACGTCAACTTGAAAATATGTTTCATCTTCTGTTTCATTATATTGAATATCAATAGCAGTAGGCCCTGTTGTAAAATCAAGGTTAGTATACATGATATCCAAAGAAGCTGGAAACTGATGAAGAATACGAGTAACCGAAACTTGGAATCTTTTACTTAAAGAACCATACATTGAAAAGTTAAGAACCTGAGATACGTCATAGTTTGGATAAACTCTAAATTGAGTTGCCATTATTCTACGACTTTCGGTTAAATCTTCAATATCTAACGAATCTAAACTAATTGGTTCAGAGAATGCTCCAACGTTAAAAGTTCTATTAACCTTTTCAACTACTGACGTTGTAAACTCAAAATTACCTTGCGTAAGTCCACCGCCCTCAACTGTTTGTAATCCTACAATGTTGTCGGAAAAAGTTGCGGCACCACTACCAGGTCTTGGAGGGTAAAAGTATTTCGTAGTCTTTTGCGTTATCGCCATTAGCTAGTTATGTTTGTAAAGTTTTTACTGAAATCAATATTATCGTTTCTATTTTGTCTAACCTCATATAACAACGCGTTAAATTGGTCTCTAATTTCATATAAGTTGTATTGTCTGTATATGTTATTTTGAGAGTCATAGATTGTGTAAATACCATCATCAATAGACTTGGTCTGATTACCGTAAAGAGCAATAGCAAGAGATGAGATATCGTATTCAACCATTTCTACCTCCAAACTAATAGGATTGAAGAAAGTATTAGTGATAATAATATCTTGGTCAGGCTGTCCAATATATGGAGTCGCATTTGGTTTGTTAGTTGGTGAAGATGATGGTGATAGTGTTAGGAAAATAAGATTCGAATCTCCATCAACGTATCTATATCTAATAGATTTTTGAGAAGTATTAACTTCATTACTTACTACTGGTTCACAATAAAAACTTGAAGTAACGACTCTAAAGAAGTTAGGTATTTTTGAACCGTCATTATTTAAATATTCAATTCTAAATCCTACAAGTCCTTGAGGAACAAATTTATTTTGGTATTGAGTAGGTACATTACTAATATCGATAATGAGACCTTTAACATTTGGTAATGCACTTAAAACTCCGCAATCAGTAATAACGGTTCTTATTTGAGCTGGTCTTAAATATAATGTGTAGATACCCAACGCATTAAACTGATTTGCAGGTAATGTTAAATTATATAGTCCACCTAAAACTTCAACCCCAGCATTTCCTCCTGTTTCAGTATTAGCAAAGTAAGGTTTAAGTATGGTAGGTGCATCCAATTTTGTAAGCACAAATTGGTCTGTTACATCCCTTGTTGGAGTGTAGTTCATGATTATCTCAACATCCTGTGGTGAAACATCTGATGGTCTTATTGTACCGTATGAGCCTATTGCCATATTCTTTTATTTAATTTATAAATAGTTTAGTTCTTTTTTTCATTAGGTTCTTTTCTTATTATCGACATTAAAAAATCCATAACCATAATTAATCATGTCTCCTAAATTATCAACCTCCCCTAATCTTTGTACTCTTTCATATGCACTATTCTTTCCTCTCTCCACAAATACATCTGTTTGTATTTGAGCTTGGTCAATAACTTTTAATAAAACCTCATCTTTAGTTATAGGAACGGAAGTTAAATTGTTACTAGTTAATCCTGATGATTGTTGGAAAAAAATAGTTGTCCCGTCACTATAGTCATAATAGTTTACGCTTGTTATAGTGTAAGCAGTATACACTGAATTAATGTCTGATATTGCACCCCATATTTGTCCGTTAGCGATAACAGGAACTCCAACTTGGAATTTTGGTGAACCGTATTGGGCCAATTCATTAACTCTTGATTTGGTTATGCCAGATACAGTAAATGGTATTGTCACATAATTGTTAGACGTTTGTGCAGATACAACATTAACCGCATCTCCTGAAAATATGTAATCATATGATACAGGTGTTCCAATCCAATTTCCAGTTGAAGGAGTAAAATATGCAGTTCCTTGTGGGTTATAAATCGTTGGATTTGTGAACGGAGTCTTAATTGTTTTTGACACTCTTGTTACACCCCACGGATTGGTTTGTTCCATAGTAATTGTATATTCACTATTTGCCGAAGCGTATGTATGTCTTATTGAAGTTGGTGTATAATCTGTTATAATTTCTTTTGGTGTACCGTCTCCCCAATCAACTTTGTAAGCAGATAAATCTAAAAACTTTTGAAATTGATTTGAGGTATTATAAACATTATAAACATATGGACTTGTAGTTGTTGATGAGAATATAAAATTCGCAACAACATCT
>Ga0070744_10000589_pt1 | contig 10626 bp, 8 predicted proteins | sample ColrivemetaGS535_FD_74188 | JGI IMG/M metagenome (GOLD analysis project Ga0070744, IMG submission 74188) | Estuarine microbial communities from the Columbia River estuary, USA - metaG S.535 | ecosystem: Environmental > Aquatic > Marine > Intertidal zone > Estuary | place: USA: Columbia River...
ACAAGTAACATATTTATAATAAATCCCACTTTAGGGAAAGTGAACTAAAGTAAACAATATGGCAAACGAATTTATAGCTCGTAACGGGCTTATAGCACAAGCTAACTCACAAATAACAGGTTCTTTCTTTCAAGGATTAGGATCAATAGCATCAGGAACAGGCTCACACGCCGAAGGATATCAAACAACAGCATCAGGAGATTATTCACATGCAGAAGGATCAGGTTCAAAAGCAATAGGGATTAGCTCACACGCTGAAGGTCAAAATACAATAGCATCAGGATCATATTCACACGCTGAAGGAGTAGCAATATTTGGTGAAAGTCTAATAGCATCAGGAGTCGGTTCACACGCAGAAGGAGCTAATACAAAAGCATCAGGAGCTTATTCACATGCAGAAGGATATCAAGCATCTGCACAAGGTGAACACTCACATGCTGAAGGCCGTTTTACAATAGCAAATAATACAGGGGCACATGCTGAAGGATACAACACAACAGCATCAGGATCTTATTCTCATACTGAAGGTGATAACACCAAAGCATTAGGAGCTAACTCACATGCAGAAGGAGGTTATACATCAGCTGAAGGAATGGGATCCCATACAGAAGGTTTCGCTACAACAGCATCAGTGAGGTATTCACATGCTGAAGGGTCCCGTACATTAACATCAGGAGCTTTCTCACATGCTGAAGGATCAGGATCAACAACATTCGGAACAGCTTCACATGCCGAAGGTTTCTTTACAATATCATCAGGATCTTTTTCACATGCTGAAGGTCAAAATACAATAGCATTCGGAACAGCTTCACACGCCGAAGGTTTTTTTACGATAGCATCAGGATCTTATTCACACGCTGAAGGTAACTCTACACTAGCAACAGGAAACTTCTCACACGCCGAAGGAGGTAACACAATAGCATCAGGAGATTATTCTCATGCAGAAGGATCAGGATCAATAGCATCCGGATCTTATTCACATGCAGAAGGATATGCAACTTTAGCATCAGAAGAATATGCTCACGCTGAAGGTTCGGGCTCACAAGCAACAGGAAGATATTCACATGCCGAAGGTAGAAATACATTGGCATTTGGAAATAGTTCACATGCAGAAGGATATTTTACAATAGCATCAGGAGCTTACTCACATGCTGAAGGTTCAGGATCTTTAGCAGTAGGAAACTTCTCACATGCAGAAGGTAGAGAAACAATAGCCTTCGGACCTTCTTCACATGCTGAAGGAAAAGATACACTAGCATCTGGTTCTTTTTCACATGCCGAAGGATCTAGTTCATTCGCACTGGGACTTGGATCCCATGCTGAAGGTAGAGCGGCAATAGCCTCAAGTTCTTATTCACATGCAGAAGGAGGAAATACATTAACCTTAGGGCAAGCTTCACACGCCGAAGGATATTTTACAACAGCATCAGGAGAAAATTCACATGCCGAAGGTTCAGGTTCTATATCGTTTGGAAGATATTCTCATGCTGAAGGAGAAACAACACTAGCATCTGGTAGTAACTCACATGCCGAAGGTTTCTTTACAATAGCATCCGGAAATAATTCACACGCTGAAGGGTTTTTTACAACTGCCTCAGGAAATAGCGCACATACAGAAGGAGAAAACACGATAGCAGCCGGAAACAGATCACATGCTGAAGGATATTTTACAAGTGCCTCTGGTAATAGCTCACATGCAGAAGGTTTCTTTACAACTGCATCTGGTAATAGTTCACATGCAGAAGGAGAAAATACACGAGCAGTAGGAAACAGAGCACATGCAGAAGGATATTTTACAAGCGCCCTGGGTAATAATTCACATGCTGAGGGTTCAGGTTCTACAGCATTTGGAAATAATTCACACGCTGAAGGAGCGGGTACTCTATCTTCTGGTTCTTTTTCACACGCAGAAGGAAGAGAAACAATATCATCAGGATCCTACTCCCATGCCGAAGGTAGACAAACAACATCATCTGGTGACTTCTCACACGCAGAAGGTAGAGAAACAATAACAGTAGGACAATATTCACATGCAGAAGGAAATTTAACACAAACAATAGGTAATGATTCTCATGCCGAAGGACAAAGTACTATAGCATTTGGTAACGATTCACATGCCGAAGGTGAATTTACAATATCTTCTGGTTCTTTTTCACATGCCGAAGGTTCAGGTTCAAACTCACGGGGACTTGGTTCTCACGCTGAGGGTAGATCTACACTAACCCCAGGAAACTTTTCACATGCCGAAGGTTTCTTTACAACAGCATCAGGAAATAACTCGCACACAGAAGGAGAAAACACACTAGCATTAGGAAATGGATCGCACGCTGAAGGACTTTATACAACATCATCCGGAAATAATTCACATGCTGAGGGTTCAAGTTCTATAACATTTGGAAATACTTCACATGCTGAAGGAGCAAGCACTATAGCATTTGGGAATTTTTCACACGCTGAAGGTAGAGATACACTAACGTCAGGAGCCTACTCTCATGCTGAAGGTAGAACTACATTAGCATCAGGAGCCTACTCTCATGCTGAAGGTAGAGAAACAACATCATCTGGTGATTATTCACATGCTGAAGGTAGACAAACAATAGCAGTAGGGTTATATCAACACGTACAAGGACAATTTAACATAACATCCTCTGTAGAGGCTGCTTTTATAATAGGAAATGGTGCTTCAAATAATAACAGATCAAACCTAGTAGTAGCTTCGGGCTCTCAAGTTCAAATAACAGGTTCTTTTTCTCAAGGAACAAACGCAATAGCATCCGGATCTAACTCCCATGCAGAAGGAGAAAATACAATAGCAGAAGGAGCAGGCTCACATGCAGAAGGTGTAAATACAAGAGCAAAAGGGATATACTCACATGCAGAAGGATTAAGTACATACGCTTTAGGAACAACATCACATGCTGAAGGATATTTTACACACGCAACAGGTTCATATTCACATGCAGAAGGAGAAAATACACGAGCAGTAGGAGACTACTCACATGCTGAAGGTAAAGATACAAGGGCATCAGGAACTTTCTCACATGCTGAAGGGAGGCTTACAACATCATCAGGAAATTATTCACATGCAGAAGGTTACCTTACAACTACATCAGAAGCTTATTCACATGCCGAAGGATATAATACAACAGCATCGGGACAATACTCACATGCTGAAGGTATTTCAACACTAGCATCAGGACAACAATCACATGCTGAAGGTGACAATACTAAAGCAACTTCTTTTGGCTCACATGCTGAAGGTATTTTAACCCTAGCATCAGGGCAATACTCCCATGCTGAAGGCTACTCTACATCAGCTTCAGGAGATTATTCACATGCAGAAGGATATTTTACAATAGCATCAGGAATTTCTCAACATGTACAAGGACAATACAACATTACATCATCAGCACAATCAGCATTTATAATAGGAAATGGTACAACAGATATTACTAGATCAAACTTAATTTTTGCTTCTGGTTCTCAAGTCCAAATAACAGGATCAATTTTAATAAGAGATATTCTTCAACTTGCTGTACGGACAACAACACCATTAACCCTTAATACTTTAACAGGTAGTATAATGATGTCAGGAAGTTCAGGAGCAGACTTAAACTTATATGTCTATACAGGAGGTTCAACAGCTGCTGGAAATGGATGGGGTAAAATATCAATAACATAATTAAATTACAAAACAGGGTCTTCCCTAAATAAAGTAATATTTATACTAAAACACAAAGATGGCTGATATTCCTGTATATGATGGTACCTCTCAATTCTTCCCAGGCGATACGCCTTTTGGATTCTATGATTACCAATATGATTTTCAAACCGATGCAGATAGCGTTGTAGTATTTGTTACTAGACGTTTAGGATGGCCTATTGAGGTAGTTGAACTTCAACCTATTCAAATTTATACTGCTTTTGAAGAAGCTGTAACTGTATATGGAAATGAAGTATATCAATTTCAAGTACAGGAAAATATGCTTTCAATGGAAGGAAATTCAACAGGTTCTGGTCCATTTAATCAATTATTAATGACACCTTCATTGGGAGGTGCTGTTAGAATAGCAGAAAATTATGGAACTGAAGCCGGAGTAGGGGGTAATGTTACTTATTATAGTGGAGCTTTGCAAACAATACCATATATTCAATCATACGACATGAATTTATGGGCACAACAATCTGCTTCTATAGGACCAAATGATTATATCGAAATTAAACGAGTATTTTTTGAAGCACCACCTGCTGCAGTAAGATATTTTGATCCTTACGTTGGTATTGGATATAGCTATGAAGGTTTATTAAACAGCTTTGGATTTGGAGCATATTCGCCTGCTATTACATTTTTATTAATGCCTTTATTTTTTGATTTACAAAGAATTCAAGCCATTAAATTAAACGATCAGATTAGAAGAGCACAATTTTCATTCGAAATACAAAACAATCAACTAAAACTCTTCCCAGTACCACCAGCAAAATATAATGTTTGGATAGAATACGTTAAAGGATCTGAAAGAGATAGCGTAGTTGGTGGAAGAAATGCAAGCGGTTCTGCGGCAACTAATTTGATTACTAATCCTTCTAATGTACCTTACATTAATCCTAATTACAATTACATTAATTCTATAGGTAGAATGTGGATTTACCAATATACTTTAGCATTATGTAGAGAAATTTTAGGATATGTTAGAGGAAAATATAGTACTGTGCCTATTCCTGGTTCAGAAGTAACATTAAATCAACAAGATTTATTAACTGATGCTAGGTCAACTAAAGAAGCATTATTAACTCAATTAAGAGATATGCTAGAAAAAACAGGACGTCAAGCTCAATTAGAAAAATTAGCAGCTAACTCTGACAACTTAAATAAAACATTAAACGACGTCCCAATGGGATTATATATTTTTTAATATGGGATACTTAGAACAATTATTAACAGAGGCATCATTTGAAACTTATTTCGTACAGATCATTTTAAAAATGAAAAATGAGACTAACTTTACAGAAATATATAATCAAATTCGTGGTATTAAAAATGTTATTGTTGTTAAAGTAATAGATAATGATCAATTACAAGCAGCATCATCGGATTTATATAACTATTCTCTATTGGAAATGAAATATATTTCTCAAGGAAATTCTATTGAAACTATAAAAGGTATTAAGTCTGAAGCATTAAAAATCCCAGGATTAGTAAAGTTTGAGGTTAGAACAAAAACAATATTAAAAATTAGAAATTACTAATTATGGCTTTATATGGTAGTTCTCGCGATATATCTTTTTTCCATGTTATCAATACAGAGTTGTTACACAACATCATTGAACAAAATGTGGGATACTATCAAATATCATTAGATGAAACTTCAACTAATGTTTATGGTGAAGCCGAAGGTGGAACTAAAATGTACTATCCACCTGTATTAATAGTTTGTTTAATTGATAGAGGAGATTATGAAGGAAATTATGATAATCAAATTGGGCCTGATTTTACTAGAAATTTTTCATTTAGATTTTTACGTAAAGACTTAGTAATACAAAACATTGTGCCTCAAATTGGAGATGTTGTATTATGGAATAATGATTATTACGAAATAAATTTAGTTAATGAAAACCAAGATATAGTTGGTAAAGTACCTGAATATAATTACAATGGAGCCTATATGAATGATTTTGGAGCAAGTTTCTCTATTATTGTTAATGCTCATTATGTATCTCCTGAAAGTTTAGGATTAACCCAATCTAGATAATGTCAAGACAACTACCTGTATTACCTAATACTCCCGCTAGACGAGTAAATGAGCAGATTGAACCATATATTTCACCTGCTGATGTGCCTACTTTACCTGAAGATAGAATAACTCGTGCGAACCAAATATCTGTTGATATTGAAAATGATATTACACCACTTTCAATTGGCTTGCAAGATATTGATGAGGCTATATTTTTTTATTTTAATAATATTATTAAACCTGTAGTAGTACAAAATGGAAATCAAATAGCTGTACCTGTTTCTTATGCTTCTGCTGAAAGATGGGTATCTGTTCAAAGAGATGGATATTTTAGAGATAAAAATGGAAAAGCAATACATCCATATATTATTGTAAGACGAACAGGATTTGAAAAAAACAGAACATTAGCAAATAAGTTAGACGGTAATGGAGTAAACAATTTCGCTGTTGCTCAAGGACGATATAATTCAAAAAATCAATACACTAATTTTGATATTTTAAATAATTATTTACCATCTGAAAAATTTTACCTAACCCCAGTGCCTGATTATATTAATGTAACGTACGATTGTGTTATTATTACTAATTTTATACAAGAAAATAATAAAATAGTTGAAGCTATTGAATTTGCTTCAGACTCATATTGGGGTAACAAAAATCGTTATCAATTTAGAACATATATTGATAGATTTGATTCTACTAATGAATATGGTATTAGTGATCAACGTGTAGCTAAAACAAGTTTAAGTATAACATTGTACGGGTATATTATACCTGAAACAATCAATAGGGATTTAGCAACTAATGGGCAACGTCAATTTTTCTCTAAATCAGTTGTTTCTATTACTGGAGAAACCGTAGTAAATGCTAATGGACCTATAGGAGCACCGGCTAATCCGGGAGCCGGTAGACCAATACCAAGTCTAACCCCTACTCCAACAATTACTCCAAGTATATCAATTACACCTAGTATAACACCAAGTATATCAGTTACACCAAGTGTAACCCCATCTATATCAATTACACCAAGTATAACTCCTAGTATATCTATTTTACCTAGCATAACACCAAGCATAACACCATCTATTACACCATCACCACCATCAGTTTATGGAGGTAGTATAGATTTTGGTAATGAATATGGTAGATATGCTATTACACAACTAGCTAATTCTGACTATTCCTTAGGATATAATGATTTTACAATTGAATGGTTCCAAAAACTAAGCACAATCGCCTCTGCTAATGGAGCAATAATCCCATTCTGTATTTATAATTCAAATACCGATTTCTTAAACTTTTCTATGGTTGATTATAATTCTAATATATTATTTCAATTAGAACAAATTATAGCTGGTGCTGGACTTGGCACATCTTTTGTTACCTCAGTGCCTTCTACAATATTACTTGATTGGACTCATATAGCTATTGTTAGAACATCAACAACTTTTAATATATATGTTAATGGTACTCTCGTAAATCCTGGAAATAGTATAGGAAATGCAAATCTACAACCATTATTATCCAAATTATCTCTTGGAAATCTAGGAGAATACTTTCCATTAAGCTACAGATTCCCAGGAAAAATAACCAACTTTAATTTTGTTAATGGAACAGCATTATATACTGGCACAGCTATCACACCACCAACATTCCCAATAACACCATCAGTCGATACTAAATTGTTACTATTAGCTACTGATAATGCTGGATTAGTAGCGGATTCAAGCGGATTAAACATAACTGTTAATAATGTTAACGGATTAACTTGGAGTTCTGATAATCCTTTTTAAAAACATTTGGCTCCCTCAAATATATTTATTATAATGAAACATAAATTAATCACATATGTTTAAAAAATTTAAAGAAATATCATCAGCTTGGATAACAGCAGCTAATCCAACGCTAGAAGAAAAAAAATTAGCAGAAAATAGAGCTGCTGTATGTAATGGATGTGAGTTTCGTAAAAAAAATACAACAGTAATAGATTTTTATTACTGTGGATTATGTGGATGCCCATTAAATAAGAAAATATTCTCACCAATAGACTTAAAAACAAACCCTTGCCCAGAAAGCAAATGGGATAAATAAATAATTAATTAAAAACCAACGTTATGTTAAAAGGAAACGCAGAAACACAAACACAATCATTAGATCAATTAACAGTAGAAGAATTAGCAGAATTTAAAAGTGTCCATGAAGGATATCAAAAAGCCTTATTCGATTTAGGAATAGTGGTTCTTAATCTTGAAGAAGCTAAGAAAAAAATAGACGAATTAAATGGAAATAGAATCGATTTAATCAGCTACATTCAAGAAGTTAATGAAAAACGTTTAGTATTAACCGCTAAATTGGGTGAAAAATATGGTGATAGACAAGTTGATCTAGAAACAGGCGAACTTAAATAAACCTATTTTAGGTTTGTAAGGGTTTTAGAATATTTATCATTAGAACAACCCTAATACAATTTAAAATAACAACATAAAATGGCAGAAGCAATTATCTCTCCTGGTGTATATACCAATGAAAACGACCAGAGCGCAGTAACACAAGGCCCTATTGAAGCTGGTGCAGCTATCATTGGACCAACGGTTAACGGTATTCCTTATGTTCCAACATTAGTCACTTCATATAGTGAATATGTTGCGAAATTTGGAACTACTTTTAGCAATGGAGCAAGTGGCTCTATGGAATATTTTACCTCATTAACAGCTAAAAATTATTTCGATAATGGAGGTACAACTCTATTAATAACAAGAATCACACACCAAGGAACAGGTTCGGCATTAGAATCATTTGCCTCTGCAAGTATTCCTTTAACAGGTCTAAATGCAACTTCTTCTATGAGTGTTGCTGGTTTACATGCAGATGATGGAGGTTCAGGAAATATATTCTTTATATTAACTGGTTCTGCTGCGGGTACATCAACAGCTGTTTCTTATGGTAAATTTATAATGACAGGTAGTACTACATTAATTGATGCTGCTCCAATATATTTCGTTACAACAGGATCAACAGCTACAGCTACAGCAAATAATATTACAGCTAAAATTAATTCATTACAATCTACATTTAGAACAGCTGCAACTTCATCTACAACAGATTTAGCAGTAACTGCTAGTGTATATGAAAATGAATCATTAGGAAATTCATTTAGAATATTATCATCAAGTATTACTAACAACTTTGCTGGTGGTGCTAACGGTACTCAATGTTTTGAAGTTGAAACATTAGCTTGGGGTGCTCAAATGAACAACTCAGGTTCAATATTATCTTCAGGTGCTTTAGTAAGCGGTAGTGCTACTAACGTACGTTGGCAAGTTCAAAACGTAAATACTACACAAGGTACATTTACATTAATTGTAAGAAGCGGTAACGATAACGATGCTCAACCAAACGTTCTTGAAACATGGACTAACTTATCATTAGATGTTAACCAACCAAACTATATTGCTAGAGTAATTGGTAACACTAAACCAGTTTATACTTACTCAATAGCAGATGGTCAAGGATATATTGATTATAGTGGTGATTTTCCAAATGCATCAAGATACATTAGAATTGCAACAGTAACACAAGCTCAATTTGGTACATTCGATAATAACGGATTATACCAATCAGCACTATTTAGTGGAAGTCTACCAGCAAATGGAGACGGAGGTTTAGCAGGTGCATTTAATGGTGGATTAATAGATACTACATTACCAAGATTCATGTATGAAAATATTATTAGTGGTGTAACAAATACTCAAGGATTTACAACAGAAGATTACTTCCCAGCAATTAATTTATTAAATAATTCAGACGAATATATATTCAACATACTAATAACTCCTGGTCTATTCTTAGCCGGTGGAAATTCAAATATTAATATTGGTGCTAACGGTGCTGATCCAATCGCATTGTGTGAAGGAAGAGCAGATGCTTTAGCAGTAATTGACCCTGTTCCTTATGGTGGTACAGTTACAAGTGCTAAAACAGCAGCAAATGCTTCAAACTCTAGCTACGGTGCTACATACTGGCCATGGTGTCAAATATTCAGCTCAGCAATGGGTAGATTAGTATGGGTTCCAGCTTCAGTATTAATGGGTGGTGTATTTGCCTTTACAGATCAAGTAGCAGCTCCATGGTTCGCTCCAGCAGGTATTACTAGAGGTGGTATTCCAAATGTAGTAAAAGTTGAAAGAAAATTATCATTAAGTGATAGAAACAATTTATACTTAGATAATGTAAACCCATTAGCTACATTCCCTGGAAACGGTGTTGTAGTATTTGGTCAGAAAACATTACAACAAAAAGCAACTGCTTTAGATAGAGTAAATGTTAGAAGATTATTAATTGCCTTAAAAGGATATATTAGTGGTGTATCTCGTTCATTAGTATTTGAACAAAATACAGCGGTTACAAGAAACAAATTCTTAAACCAAGTAAACCCATACTTAGACTCAGTAGTACAAAGACAAGGTTTATACGCGTTTAAAGTAATTATGGATGAATCAAATAACACACCAAGTGTTGTAGATAGAAACCAATTAGTAGGTCAAATTTACATCCAACCAACTAAAACTGCTGAATTCGTAATATTAGATTTCACAATTTTACCAACTGGTGTATCATTCCCATAAGAAGTAATATTTATAATAAACAATTAATAAATACAACATAACATGCCTATATTAAACGCAAACGAAATTATGTTTACTCAATATGAACCTAAAGTACCAAATAGGTTTATAATGTATGTAAATGGTATTCCATCATATATCATTAAAGGTGTTAGTGCCGTAAATTTCGATGATGGAGAAATTATACTAGATCACATCAACACCTATAGAAAAATCCGTAGCGGAAAAAGACTATGGGGTGATATGACATTCACATTATTTGATCCAAT
>Ga0070744_10000592_pt1 | contig 10609 bp, 20 predicted proteins | sample ColrivemetaGS535_FD_74188 | JGI IMG/M metagenome (GOLD analysis project Ga0070744, IMG submission 74188) | Estuarine microbial communities from the Columbia River estuary, USA - metaG S.535 | ecosystem: Environmental > Aquatic > Marine > Intertidal zone > Estuary | place: USA: Columbia River...
AAGGTCTTGCGTATGATGCTGACCACCTTGCCTCTGTTCTGCAGGCAGTAGACTATGATAAGCTGGCATAGGCTGTAGGTCTTAGATGACCTTGAGCCGCCCTCGTTTATGATAAACCTGGACTCACTTGCCAAGGCTTCAAAGTTGCGCTCAAATATGACTGTGCTCTTAATCTCCATTGTGTGCAATAGTTGGACTATACCACTTAATTAGTAGTATAGTAAGAATTATGTCAAAGATACACTATTTAATAATAGTAACCTTAATATCATTTATTGCCTGACCTTGGGTAGTTGTATCTACTCTCTCAGTTAGGTTGTTCAGTCGCTGGGTGATTGAGGCATTGTACTGCCCAGTCATGCCACCTTCTATCTGGTCTTTTCTAATTGCCTCCTCTATGCGTGTACAGATTGTAGTATACACTGAATATCTCCCATCCGTATTAGCGAAGTAATCATTCACTGTACTGCCATTATCAGCAGCAAAGCATCTAAAACCTACTTGAGTCAATGGTCTCTCTAATGGCACTGGAGTAGCTTCACCAGTCTTATTAGAAAGTGAGTATTGATAACGTGGGTTGTTCTTGGTCCATTCTTTGTATCTCTCAAACAACTCCCACATTGCCTCTGGAGTCTCTATGTGTTTATGCTTTGGCATCTGCCTTAGGTTTACGTTTCTTTTTAGGCTTAGCCGTTGTCTCAGGTATTGGACCATCTACAGCCTTGTATTCTATCACAACTACATCCTCTGTAGTCTTAGTCACTACCTCTTCAAAGATATGCTTGAGACCGATTGACTGGTAATAGGATACGTTCTTAAGGTTGATCTTGTTCACTACGATAGTCTTAGACCCTAAGATTCTATCATACACCTTGACAGTCTGCCCGATGTACTCTGGTTTAATTTTGTAATTCATTCTCTTTTATTATAATAAATATTAAATAAGCTCCTAATGTAGCACCTGAGAACTTAAACAGCAGGTACATATTTTCATTGAGTAATGCCAGGACCACACCCCATGCCAGGATGTAAGTAATAAGCCCTATGATATCAACACTCTTCATACCTATATTGTATTGACTTTATATTTTCTTTAATTTCTTTAATCAGGAAGTATGCTGAGGTACTGTTGATGTTGAAGTACTTAGCCAGGGCGGTCTGAGTTGAGTGCCCTTTGTCATAGTATGCCTCGAACACTATCTGCTTGATGCGGTCATGCTGCTGGCTTCTGTATATCTCTACCATTGCCTTCTTAAAGCTGTAGCGTTCCTCTATCTGTATCTTATGGTCAAGGTCTGTAGTGTCGTCTATGTCATCGCCTAAGTGCTCCTGAGACCTATATATGTCATCTCGCTTAGTCCTTGAGCCTTGAGTCCATATCAACTCATACTTGATCGTATTCAGTAGGTAGCTCTTAGCCTTGTCTTGAGTCATCTCTGAAAGGTGTACCTTGGTGCAGTGGATGTATGCGTTGTTGATCACTGCATCTGCATCTATTGAGGCAGGTATATTGAGCACCTTGAGGAAGTGCCTGGTGTACTTGAGCACCTCACTGTAGTTCTTAGCTACGTATCTATCCAGTTGCTCCTTCATACCAGATGTTAAAGTCTTTGAGCCATACCTTCCTACGTACTGATGCACAGAAGCACTCCTTGTCTTTGATGCCAGTCACTCTACTCTTGATGCGTTGCAGTTGTATCAGGGTACGCTTAGTGAGTATCCTATCCTCTGGCTGGTTGAGTAGCTCAGTTATGAGTTGTATATCAGTTTGTTCAAGCATACTGCTGTGAGTGACGTGGCACATGCCACAGTGAAGGATTGAGAATAGATCAGTGTAGCCCAGAAGGAGGTACACTTCCAGCAACCAAGTGCGGTGTGTAGCCAGTCGGGTAGTATCATGGTGTTGATGTAGTCTTGGATGGGCTCGAAGTGGGTGAACCACCATGTCATGACTAAGGGAGCTAAGTATTGTATTATCATGTGGGTAAAGATAGTGAAAATTTATAACAGTTGTTATGCGCCATTAAAACGTGCGCATAGCTTGGTGTTAGTGGCAATACTCCGAAGCCCTCCGAACAGCGACATCGTAATATTGTTTTTCCTTTTCTATTCCTATTGATTTGCGATTTAATTTGATACAAGCCAAATTGGTAGTTCCTGAACCCATTGTATTATCTAAAACTGTATCGTTTTCGTTGGTATAGGTTTTTATTAAGTGTTCCATCAACTCAACAGGTTTTTGCGTAGGGTGTTGGCTTTTGTTGTTTCCATTACTAAAACAAACCACATTGTCAGGGTAATTTGTAAATGATGAAGTATTTGAATGTTCCTTTTGCTCACCATATACTTTTTCTCCTTTCTTATATTTAAAGTGGTTTGGTCTGTAATTATTAAAACTACCTTCAATAAGCCCTTGTGGGTTATATGTGCATTGTTTTTCGTAAAACACCACAATATCTTCCGTTCTTCTTAGTGGTTGTTTCTTTGCGTTTAGGTGGTTTGTTTTGGTGGTCTTATCCCAAACAAGCGAATACTTAAACATATTCAAATCATTACACACTAAAACGCTTGTAAAAGGTTGTTGGCAAGTCAAAATAATAACACCGTTTTGTTTTAGTATTCTTTTGTATTCACTCCATAATTTAGGTAGTGGTAATATGCTATCCCATTTCGCCTGTGTAGTTCCATAAGGCAAATCGCAAATAATAGCGTCTATACTTTTATCCTCAATAAAAGGAAAAACATCGAAACAATCAGCGTTTATAAAAGTACTGCCACTAACACGGGTTTGGCAAAATGGCTGTTCAGTAATTCTATCAATCATTCGTTTTTAATTTTTAAGTTTAGTAATTCTATTTAGCTTCGGGTTCAGCCACTTCGCCAAGCCGAGAACCGTTATAACAAAGGGGAGCTGTTACACTCCCCCTGTTGCACCCCTTAATGGACATTGAACTGTTCAAGTATCAATCTGATTAGGGGGTAGGCTATCAAGCACCACCTGTGGGGTGTAGTACTGCCCTTCGATGTCAATCATTATCTGTACTAAGTAGTTCATTTCAATAAGTAATTAAACGCTTTATCATAGAACTCACCCTTTACTGACTTACCATGCAGGAACCTATGCAGCGTAATGTTAGGCACTCCGATATCCTCTGCCATGTGTACTGCTCTGTTCCTACTGGATAGCTTGTCCTTAAGCTCAGCCCTCACCCATTCAGTGAGGGTCTGATTATCCTGGAGATAGATGGTTTTAGAACGGGTCATCCTCAGCAAGTATTGTGAATGCATCTTGTACTTGTTCACCTACTACCTTCCATGCATCAAGGCTGTTGTAGAACTTATCACCCACTTGCCTGCCTCGTAGGTTGAATGATACCTCTACTTCCTGACCTACTCCATACGGTTTGATTATATCCATGCGGTCATTAAGGGTTTGGAACATGATGTCTTGAGGGTACTTGTCACCTGTAGTGATCACGAACTCTCTTACTTGAAACTTATCCGATATCACTTTGATAGGATTGATGAGCTTGATAGCTCCTTTGACTGTTAAATCTGCCATTTATTTATTATTTAATTCATTTACATACTGTGCATAGTACTCAGAACAATATCTGAGCCTTTCAATTATCTGCTCTTCATACAAAGCATCTCTCTCATATCTCACTACAGTTATCCTGTGATGACTTGGGATGTGGTCAACTCTGTGGATGGTCATGTTATCCCACTCAGTGAGTAACTCATCAGGTGTTGTGTACATGGTGTAGATTAACTCAAATGATGGTCGGTCATACAGCCACATGTACGCTCTACCTTGCCACTCATAGTCACTTGACTCAGCCTCTGATGGTGTTGCTGGGAAGGTTTCTAATGACCAAGAGCTCTTGATGTCAATGATTAGGTCATCTGTTATGATATCACAACATCCTGACATGTACTCATTGGTCACTCGTTCCTCATTCTTAGTGTAGTTAGTGAAGCGAACGGTGTTGAGTAGATCAATGCCTTCTTGCTCCCACTCTGTGCCCTTAATCATTGGCTTCGTTCTAAGCTCTGTGTTGAATCCGTAGAAGTCTTGCTTAGCAATTCTCCTTATTTCTGATTTAGCGGTCTTAGAAAGCACCTCTGACTTACTCTGAGGCGTTGTCATTAGCTTCCCTAACTGTGATGGTCTCCATTTCATAGCTGTGCCTCCTGTTCTTTAGTTAGGTTAAACTTTGCTCTGAGCTCCTCAACCTTATAATCACCTGCCTTAATCTTAGCCAGTGCATTGTTGAACCGTTCTGTAGATAGTGATTCTTTAGCTTTTGCCTTAGGTTGCTCCTTCACTGGCTCAGATGCCATGTTGCCATCGTCATCCACAGCCTGAAGTGATAAGATAGACTGCAAGGTATAACGTCTGTAGTAAGTTATGGCACTACCCATCTTCTGTGGATCTATGCCAGTAGGTAAGTCCATACATGACTCAATCATATTACCTGACTCAACATCTATTATCTGAGTGCAGACACTATTGCCATGGATAGGCTGTAATAATAGCAGACCATTCTCTAATAAGATAGGCTCAACTGCCTCAATGATTGCATTCAAGTCGGCATATGACTTCTTGAAGTGTGGGTTATTAGCATTCTTGGTCACCTTGCCAATTGCCAACTTACATTTGTACACCTTCTGGTGTAGGCTGAATACAGTTTGAGTGCTCTCTGCCTCATTTGCTTGCCTGATTTTCTCAGACGTACTGATTAATTCTTTCATTTCCTTTGTATTTTCCTCAAAGTTAATAAAGTTTTGCATATAAGAGAAATAAAGTTATTAACAATTAGTTGTTAGTTCCTCACCCTTATCCTCATACACCTCAAGCAATGCCTGTTCTAATAGGTTAATTTCATTTTCACATAGCTTACCAAATATTGCAGCAGCACATCTTAAAAATGTCTCAGCCTTGATAATCTCTTCTTTTGTTGCTTTCATATTCTTATATATTAATCTTTGATAACTCAAATACCACCTCATCCCAGTATTTGTGAAGGTGCAACGGTGCCAGGTAGCGTACTGCCTCCGCTTGTTTAATGGCTTCACTCTTTGCTGCATGTCCCTGGTGTAACATCTGAGCATTGATTAGCATGTTGTATGCTTTATTCTTAGCACTGATCACTGTCATCGATTCCTTTTATTGGGTGTTTGTACTTCTTTCTTAGGTGCTTGAGCTTAACCTTGAACTTAGGCATCTTGAGCTTATATCTCATTTTCATAGTAACTGTATTTCTTTTTTTACTTCTGCCCAATAAAGACGTTCAATTTTCATTTGTCCACCTTTACCTTCAAAATATTTTGTCCATTCATCAAGCATTCTATTCTCATATTCAAGCAGCTCATCCACAGCAATTATTGCAGAGTACTTAGCTATCACAGTGCACAATATCTCCTCACCACATTCAGTATCAGTATTCATTAGCATTATCCTATAGGTATCTACTAAATCCTTCGCTTTCTCCTTCGCTGTCATAACCCTAATACAAATGATTCATACCACTCCACAAACTCATCAAACGTCCTTACAATGATATACACCCCTCCAGCCCGTTCAATGGCTTCCTGATAGGCTTTCTGTACATCTGACTGGCGGTCTTTTCCATACTTAATCTCAATCTTAACTGACCTTCCTCTGATAGTAGTTGAGATGTCAGCAGTACCTTTGGTTGATTGTCCTGGTGTCCACTTGCCAGGTAGTTGCTTTTGGTAAGCAATCTCACCTGTGCCCACCTGTATCTTAGCACCTTCCCTGTACTGACCTTGAGAACTGATACGTTCAGCTTGACCACCCATGTACTGGACATAAGCAATCACACAGTTGGTCAGTGAGTTGGCTGAGCTATCCTTCCAGTCGGTAAAGGCTAAGTACTTCATGTCAATGGTCGGGTGCTTGAGGCGTAGTGCCTCGAGCTCTAATGCTTTGAGCTTAGCTTTGTTTAGTTTGTTCATATCTTAATGTCTACGTCTCCCACCTACAAATGGAAGAATTGTTAAATTAAATACTTCATAAATTATTTCAGAAGATGTCAACCCACCAAAATCAAACTCTAAATTTTTATCTGCCTGAAAGTATCTCAAATACAAAGTTGGGACTCCTTTGTAAAAATCTAAGAATAAATAATCTGTATAGTTATATAAACCATATTTTGCAAATACATCTAATACTTTTTTATTGTGTATTGTGCAGTCTCCAGTTTGAATTTCATATCCTGAAAAATCAAAATGTAAATCTCCTTTTTCCAATCTGATAAAATCAATCACTTCATTTTTAGTCATTGTTTTTAATTTTGCCTGTGTCATTTTTTCACTCATTGTCTATCTTTTTAACCCATTTATAAATACATTCTCTTGATACATCTAACAGATCAGCAACACTGACCTTATTCAATTTTTTATTAGCCTGGTACATCACCTTGAACTTGTCAAACTTAGTCTTGCCAGGGTCATTTTTAATAACGTCTTTAAGCTCCCTTTTTTCACTTGATTCAATCTTAACCTTCTTACTCATGTTGATAAAGTAGTGAGATAGTTTCTCAGCTCTCAACATGGATGGCTCCATCAGTGTGCCATGAAAGTACTCAACTGGGTCATCATAGCTCCAAAGTGCATTTAGTAGCATTGCAAAGCGTGGGATGTAACTCTTCTGTTTTGGTAGCATTGACTTCATGTACTCATTCTCAGCATCACTGTTTTGCATCTCAGTAATCTGATTGAATATTCTCATCCATTGCTGCTTAGACTTTGGAGTCATTACAACCGTCATAGGCTCAATGTCATCCTCCATGTTATACTTAACCCACTTCATTTTTACCTCTTCAAAGAACTTGACAATATAAGCCTCATACCAGGTAGAAGTTGATACATCCATCTCATTCTCATTGTAAGATTCAACAAACAAATCAGGGAAGGATATAAGCATCCTATCTGTAAAGCCGTTCTCCTTATTCTCCTCTGTATTGAATGCATCAAATATAGTAGGCTGTATACCTCCAAGCACTGGTATATGTGGCTTATCAACAAATGAACTCTTAGCGGTCTTCCTGTTCATGCTTACAGCCTTACCACTCCAGCAGGATAGCCAGAACTCAAGGTCAGAACCTGCTCTGTACTTGTTCATATCCTTAAACCATCCTGCCAGCTCATCCTTGAACACACCTACTGAGTTCTTATTCTCTTCATGTAGGTCAACCAATGCCTCCAGTGTAATGTCATTGACTATGAATTGAGTCTTTTTAGGCTTTCTTATCTCCTCTGAGTGCTCCTTCTCTTGCTTATCTTTTTTCTCATACTCAACCCACTTAGCATACTCCTTGATATATCTCTTGATATGAGTGTTGTTAGCCTGCTCAAGTGGTCTTATTATCTGGTTGATGCTTGGAGTCTTACCAATACCAGCCTTACCTACTAATGATATCCATAAGGTGCCAGTCTCAAGCCATCCTTTCTTTACCTCTACCTTCAATGAGTTACCTACTATCACTGACAGCATCCACATAAAAGCACATCCCATGTAGTCTATTGATAATCCTAATGTCTGAGCAGATTCTAATATGTAATGTTGTACAGGCTCAGGAAATATGTCAATCGGGAAGGTTAATTTACTCACATCTACCTTTGGCTTGTCATCCAGTTCTATCTGTGGTACTCTACGTGATCCATATCCTTTCTCATATAGGTCATTTGCAGCCTGTTTGAAGTCACCAAAATTATATTTGTGTGCGTAGATAGCAAAGGGGCTCAATAGTTTCTCAGCAGGATACTGTGTTCCTGTACTGAATAGATACATGCATCCACTATCTTTGTACACATAACCTGAATGAGGTGACTCAGCTCCATGTCTACGTATGATGTAGCTCTTAGTGGTGTTCCTTACAATGGTGAACTCATCACTAATCAGTTCAATAGTGTTATTTTTCTCGTTGTAGTCATCCCATGGAGTGATCTCATCCTCCTTAGTAGAGTATTCTTTTTTTGTAGGTTTGTCAAGGTTGACCTCTTCAATGTAGTTGTAAGTCTTTGAGATGGACCACAATATATCTCGCTCCTCATCTGTGATATACTTAATGTCATGGTATTCATTATCACCATGGAAGTGATTGTATAGAATGAACTGACCACCAACTCCCCTGGTCTCAATGATAGCCTCCTTCATTCCTTTGAGCTTAGCTATTTTAGTGTTACCTGCTACAGTTGTTGACTTGTATATGATATGATAGCCATCTCTCATGGTCTTAGCTATCACAAACTTATAATCAAACTCTGAGATGTTATCTCTCAGGAAGGAGATGTACTCATTCCACCAGGTTAACTTCTCTTGAAGGGATGAAAATACTTTGAGGTCAATATCAATACATTCAATATCATTTACACCTGATCTACAGCCATACAATGGAGCTGTCAGTTGGTCAATCTCATCATGAGTCTTACATGGTTTGGATGTCCACTTTGTTTCAAGTGGTTTCTTGGTCTCATCACATGGTATAATGCTATACCCAATGGTAGATAGTTTCTTTAAGTAATCTTTTGTAATCATATTACGCTAATTTAAACCACGCTAATTAAAAAAATAGGGGAAAGGCAGCGTGAACCTTTTAAGTGGATGCCTCCGACAACCCCTTTGCAAATATAGATATTCTCATCTGATAATAATCAACATTTTTATAAACTTTATTAACATTAAAAAGTGTACACTAGTTGACAGTAAAAGTGTAAACCAAGTTGACAGTAAAATCTTAGTGTTTATAAGGGTTACAGACGTTTTGTAGTGTAAACTTACACTTTTTTTAAAAAAGTACATTTTTGATGAGTTAAAAATATATTTAAAATTCAAGTGTAAACTAGTTTACAGTGTACACTTTTTAGATAATGTATTGATATGTAACAAGTTAGTTGTGTAAACCACTGTAAACTACTGTCAACTCAAGTGTACACTAAAAAAAAACACCCTCAACTCATTTGCTAAGGGTGTTTGATAATCAATAAATACAAAGTACGCTAAGTTAGTGATTAATATTCGTTATCTGCTATCCTTTGCTTGATTATTATTAGGTCAGTTGTGTTGTTAGCCTTCAAGATGTCATCAAAGATATCTCTCTTATCCTCCTTCACTGGCTCAAACAGTTCAATCTCTTGTTGTATGTGCAATAGATACAACGGGTCCTGTTGCTCCATAAACTGTAGATGCATAGTTGCACCATGTAAAGCTGTTGAGTGGTCTCTGTCAAGCAACCTACCAGCAGCAGATAAGGTCAAGCCTTGATCTCTGAGTAGGTTAAATAGATAGAACCTTCTGTATACTATCTCTCTCTTTTGGCTCTTCCTATCCAGGTTGTGCTCCTTGATGTAGTTAATTATCTCTTGTATCATTATATATCATTCCTATCATTAGTACTATTATTCCTACTGCAAAAGTCAGTAGTGCCATTTTTGCCTCCTCTGCCATGTTAACTGAATTTAGTTGTATAGTATATGGCTTTGTATGCCAGTACTACGGTTGTCATTGTTGATGTCATTTCTTTAATTGGTATTTGTTATTTGTATCCTTATCTACTGAGTACCCTAATGCCTTGAACAGTTCAAAGTATCGGTACACTGTGCGGTGACTTACTCCCAAGTACCTTGCAATGGTATTGATGCACCTGTACTTATCCTGCAGGAGCTCCATGATTCGGATGCATCTGTACATCTTGTGTTGGTTCATTGTTCTAATTTAAAGGTTTCTTCGTAGTATTCTTCTGCTTCTGATTCTCCATCTCCGCCACAACATGAAGCTTGAATTATCTGCTCCTTCTCCATTTCTTTTGCTTGTTCAAGAAGTTCATTGAACTTTTCATTTGAAATAAAACCAAGTTGCCTTGCACTTAATACTTGTTTTGCAAACCACTCTACTGCTGTCTGTTTCATATTCTCTCAATTTTTATAATTAAACCCTCCCACAAATCTGACCCATACTTTGCTTGACTCAGTGAGTCTGCTTTTACGGTCTTGCTGGTTCTCCTCCACGCTCCTTGAGTGTATACTCGATAGTGTATTATCCACATTGTTTATTGCTTTTAAATAGCGGAAGTATAGTTTCTCATCGAACTTATCCCACCCTGTTAGTATTGCTAAATTTGTCATCCTACTACTCCTATGATTACAAGGAAGATTGTCACTACCAATGCTACGGCTCCCATTATAAGGCAGTCAACTATTGCTTTTTGATTCTCAGTCATGATTATAAGTTTTGAAGGTTAGCTTTGTACATCTCAAGTCTTGCAAGTGCACGTGCTTGGATTTGAAGTCTGTGTTTATAACGAGCCATAAAATCAGGTAGCATCTCAAACTTAGCAACCATCTTGATGTTATCTGATGTCAACCTAATACGAGTGATCATGCCATCAATCATATCCTGAGCATCCATAATTGCCTCATCCAATGCATCCTGATCATGTACTTTACCTTCCTCACAGTAGTCACATGGCCATACCTCATCTCTTGATGGGTGATTATCCCATGAGTTGTTTCTACCTTGTATACCAGTGCCCTCGCATGTGGTACATTCTTTAATAAACTGTTTCATATACTTTGTGTTATT